>FWPU01000112.1_pt1 | contig 247949 bp, 214 predicted proteins | sample 2228361 | NCBI WGS metagenome assembly FWPU01 (sample SAMEA103939777, study PRJEB20133) | metagenome
GATCCACATGCCCTATCGTACCTACATTCACATGCGGCTTCTTCCTCTCAAACTTCTTCTTAGCCATCGCTCACCCTCCTTGTGGTAGCCAGCCTGTTAGCTGCCCACAGTCGCCTGCAACAATCCATAAGGTCTAGGTCATTCAGCCAATAGAGTTACTCGGGAACAAAAATATCCCCGAGTTCTTTTTTCTTCGCCCTCCAACAGCTAGGCCCCACAAGCCTTTAAGAATCCTTGCTTCCCTGACAACCTTCTTTCCCGAGCCCCTGGATCTGAGCTCTGAAATGCCTTGAATCGGCTCTTGGAGCCCACGACCGGGATTGAACCGGTGGCCACTTCCTTACCAAGGAAGTGCTCTACCCCTGAGCTACGTGGGCCTCTGGAGCCTTACACAGCCTAGCAGGTACGGCCCATAACCCAAATTTGGCAATGCTGGCAAGAGCTTATTCAACAGCATCTAGAGCTGGCATTCACATCCCGCAATTGTTTCTCACCAGCCTCTCTGCCTGAACTGCCCTGCCCCCTCCGTCAAACAAGTCCTCTCCTTGGACCTGGACCAGATACCCCGTCAAATAATTCTTCCTCGGAGATCTGCCCATTTATGGAGCGGGAAACGGGACTCGAACCCGCAACCCTCAGCTTGGAAGGCTGATGCTCTAGCCACTTGAGCTATTCCCGCACCCTTTGCTGCTCAAGATCCCTTTTTGGTGGAGAGGGGAGGATTCGAACCTCCGAAGGCTACGCCGGCAGATTTACAGTCTGCTCCCTTTGGCCGCTCGGGAACCTCTCCGTCCGTCTTGCCCCCAAACGAGCCCATAACATGGACTCGCGGATCTGATCCCCCTTTGGCTGGAGCTGGCGATGGGATTCGAACCCGCAACCTGCTGATTACAAATCAGCTGCTCTACCGTTGAGCTACGCCAGCACCTGGTAAAAGACCTCTCGGCCCAAAACCTTGAACTATTGATCTTACTAGTGGCTTGCTGCCTTGTCAACAGTATTTTCCAGGCTTCTTCTGCGCATCAGTTCATAGAGCAGTACAGAGGCTGCTACCGAGGCGTTATAAGTTGTTATGGCTCCTTCAGATGGTATTCTAACCCAAATATCGCATTCTCGCCTCACCACCCGCCGCAGCCCACTGCCTTCGCCACCCACCACCAGTCCCACTTCTCCAGGCAATGGGATATCCCACGGAGCCGAGCCCGTGGAATCAGATGTCCCCACAAGCCAATACCCGGCCTCTTTTATCTGCCTCATGGCCCTGGGCAAGTTGCCCACAGCGCTCATCCTCACATGTTCCAGCCCTCCGCAAGCAGCCTTGGCAACGGCCGGGCTCAAGGGTGCAGTGCGTTTTCTCTCCATGACCACTCTGCCAGCCCCCATGCCCACACAGGATCTCAAAATGGCCCCAAGGTTGCGAGGATCCTGTATGCCCTCCAGTATGACCATGGGCCCTTGACCCAAAAGCAGATCCTCAAGCTCCTCCCAGGGAAAGGGTGAGACCAGGGCCACCACCCCTTGGTGGCTTCCCCCACGGGCCAGCCGATGGAGTTGTTCCACTTCAGCCATATGAACTTCTACCCCTACTGCCATTCTGAGAATACCCTTTATCCTGGCATCCTTTCTGTTAGAGGTTACCCAAAGCTCTCGCACGGCTCTTCGTCCGCTCTTCAAGGCCTCCTCCACAGGGGTAAGGCCATACAACAACTCCAAAGGCTCCTGAACCGTCCTAACCCTGCGGTTCATGCCTCAGTGCTCTCCCACGGAACTTCCTTCTACTTCCTCCAAGAGCTTCAGAGGATCTGAACTCTCCAAGAGCCCTCTGCCCATGACCAAATAGTCAGCGCCTTGCTCCAAAGCCCACCTGGGGCCTGAGACCCTTCTTTGGTCATCTCCAAGGCTCACCCCTTTTGTTCTTATGCCCGGGCTGACCAACACTACATTGTTTCCCCACTTGCTTCTTAGGGTTTGGAGTTCCATGGGAGAGCTCACCAGACCCTGGACTCCGGCCTCTACAGCAACTTGGGACCACAGAGCCACCCACTGACTCACTTCTGCCCTCAGGCCCATCTCTTCTAGGTCCGTCCCTTCTAGGCTTGTGAGAACGGTCACCGCTAGCACCAATGGCGCTCTGGCAAGCCCCCTTTTGAGACTCTCATCCCGAACAGCTTCCACGGCCGCCTGCAACATCCTCTTCCCCCCCAGGGCGTGAACATTGAACATGTTGACCCCAAGCGCAACCGCTGCCCTGGCAGCCTGGGCCACAGTGTTGGGAATGTCATGAAACTTGAGATCCAAAAAGACCCCACAGCCCCTTTCCATGACCTTTTCCACTGCCTTGGGGCCCACCCTTGTGAAAAGTTGGCTTCCAACCTTAAAAATACGAGGACCTGCTCCAGCCAACAGCTCGACCCATTCACAGGCCTGCCCCAGATCGTCCGTGTCTAAAGCCGGTATCACGGGTTTCCAGTTTCCAAGAGTTTCCAATGGCTGTGGACCCACTGACTCCTTCTCTCCTTCCTACAACGCTGAGCTACCACCACGGATCTGAGTTCTTCCACTGCCTGCTCTAGCTCGTCGTTGACAATGACATAATCAAACATTTCCCATTGCTGAACCTCTGTTTGAGCCCACCTGAGCCTCAGTTCCACTTCCTGAGGCGCATCAGTGCCCCTGCCAAAAAGCCTTTGATTCAGCACCTCCCAGGAAGGCGGCAGCACAAAGATCAAATGGCATGGCAGCCCTCCAGACTTGATCTGCTTTGCCCCCTGAATGTCCACATCCATCATGACATCGTGGCCTTTGTGAAGCTGCTGCAGGACCCAGGCTCTGGAGGTTCCGTACATGTGATTGTAAAGTCTGGCCCATTCCAGGAATTCCCCGCCTTCTGCCATGTTTAGGAAGACCTCCTCGGACACAAAGAAATAATCCCTTCCATGTGTCTCTCCTGGCCTGGGGGCTCGAGTGGTGTGGGAAACAGAATAAAAAAGACCCTTGGTCAGGCTGCAGACCCTGCGACAGAGGGTAGTCTTGCCTGCCCCAGAAGGAGCCGAAACCACGAAAAGCTCACCTTTTGACATTCTAACCCTTGTCAATTTTCCCCTGCCCGGCCGCTCCCTTGGCGCTGCCCGCAGCACAGAGGCGCTGGCCTATGGTCTCGGCCATGAAGGCCGAGAGGATTACATGATTGCTGTCGGTCACTATTATGGATCTGGTGCGCTTGCCCTGGGTGGCGTCTATTAGTCTTGAAGCCTTTCGCGCCTCATCTTTGAGGCGTTTCATGGGCGCTGAGCCAGGTGTAAGAATGGCCACCACCCTCGAGGCAGCCACCATGTTTCCATATCCTATGTTCAAAAGCTCCTGTGCCACTTTCACATCCCCCTGACCTGGAGTCTCATTCCAGATTTTGAACCTGTTCCCTCATCCTCTCCAGCTCGGCTTTCATCTCAACCACCCTTTGGGATATCTCGGAGTCCATGCACTTGGACCCCATGGTGTTGAGCTCCCTGTGGATCTCTTGGAGAATAAACTCCAGTTTCTTGCCCACAGGAGGCTGCTGTGCCAACACCTGGGTGAACCTCTCCAGGTGGACCCCCGCCCTCACGATTTCCTCACTTATGTCGGCTCTGTCTACCCAAAGGGCGGCTTCCTGTTTTATTCTTTCTTGGTCCAGGCCCGTATCTGCTGCCAAGATCTGAACCCTTTGCTTCCACCTGGCAAGAAAATTCTCCATGGCCTGGGGTGCCCTCTGCTGGATCATCTCCAATTGCCTGCCCATCCAAGCTGCCCTGCTTCCCAAATCCAGCGAGAGGGCCGCCCCCTCGGCCTTGCGCATTGCATCTAACTCCTCCAGGGCCATTCTGAGTGCCTCCTGGAGAGCCTCAGCCTCCTGTTCTAATCCATATTCCTGAACATCCCACAAATCCCTCACAGAAGCCAACAGAGAAAGCTCCACATCCCCCATGAGACACAGCTCTTTTTTAAGCGTGTCGAGGGCACTCTTTACGGCTCTTGCCTTCCCCAGGTGCAATCTTATTTCGGGTTGTTCTGCCTCCTCAAGCTTTTCCCACCTCACCGCCACCTCTATACGCCCTCTGTGACACCTGTTCTGAACCATTTTCCTCAAGGGAGCCTCCAGAGACCAACAGCCCTGAGGCAACCTTAAATTCAGATCCAGGAATCTGCTGTTAACTGACCTGACTTCCACTGCTACCATCAGGTGCTTACCAGGTACCTGCGCCCTGCCATAGCCTGTCATGCTGTTCAATGCTTTTCCTCTTGCTCTTGCTGAGTATGCCTTCTTTGCCACAAATACAAGCTTCGGACCCGCTGAAACCAGCCCAGCAGAGGTTCTGAAGCATAGTCTGGATAGGTCCAATCCAGGGCCCTGAAACTCCCCTCCTTGAAGATCAGGGTAATTTCCCCAAAGATTCCTTTGTCCAGGTAGATCCTGTGGGAATAAGGTTTATGGGTGGCCAGGATGAGCTGGGCGTGGCCCAGGAGCCCAGGATCCAGATTCACTTTGCGATTACCCATGTTATCTCTGAACATGTCCTCTATGGCCTGGGCTCGCAGCTTAATCTCCACCAAGCTCGAGGGATGCAACAGCTGCCTGAATGAAATCATCCTCCTGAGCAGACCAGGCCCCATCTCCTGGGCATAGTAATTCGTGTGTTCAAAGCAAATCCGACGGCTCACCATGTCAATGGGCCCGAACTCTTTCTCCAAGGCCTCCAATGCCCTGTTTTCAGGTTCTGCTGGAGAAAAGATTACACTCATCACCAGCTTTACATTTTCAGGCCCTTTGTGTGCCTTAACCTGTGTGCTCAAGGAAGCCTCTTTAGAAAAACCCTCATGTGATCCTCAAGGCCTGCTTCAAGACCCTCATGAACTTTTTCTGCCCCACAGTTGCAGTGCCCATCTCCCCCACTACAACTCCTGCGGCCAAATTGGCCATAATAGCCGCATCTTTAGGCGGAGCCCCAGACAGCAGGCCCAGGGTGAAAACACTGATGACCGTGTCGCCAGCGCCAGTGACGTCATAAACCTTTTTGGCTACTGTGGGAATGTGCACTTGGGGGGCTCCATCCAGGAAAAGGCTCATGCCCTCCTCCCCCCTGGTTATGAGCAGCATCCTGCACTGCAGCTCCTTGATCAAACTCTGACCTATCTGCTCGAGACACACCGAAACCCCTTCATTGATTCCTGCAGCCCTCACAGCCTCTTTATAATTTGGGGTTACTGCCGTGACCTGCCTGTAAATGGTGAAAGGACTCACCTTGGGATCAACACAGGCTATTATGCCTCTTAGGCTCATGGCCATCCGAACCTCCTCCATGAGGGGTTCATCCACAACCCCTTTGCCATAATCAGAAACTATTATGGCATCCACAGAAGAGGATTGCCTTCTTATGAAATCACGGAGCTTTTGACCCAGTTCTTGGGAAAGGGAGCCGGACTTTTCGTTGTCTATGCGCACGACCTGCTGGCTGTGGGCTATGATCCTGGTCTTGAGCGTCGAGGGACGTGCTGGATCCAGAAAGATCCCCTCTGTGTTCACCCCTTTCTTGCGCACATCGCGCAGCAGCCACCTGCCAGGCTGGTCTGCCCCCACTATGCCGACCAAGGACACCTTGGCCCCCATGGCCCTGAGGTTATTTGCCACGTTGGCAGCTCCACCCCATCGCAGGCTCTTGTCTGTGACCTTGACCACTGGCACTGGTGCCTCGGGAGAGATCCTTTCCACTTTGCCCCAAATGAATTCATCCACTATGAGATCCCCAACCACCAATACCCTAGCATCCTTGAAACGCTGAGGCCATTGAAGCAGTCTTCGAGTCAATGGCCTGGAAGCTGTCTTGGCCTTCTCTTGAATCCTGCTCATGAATTTCTTGCCCCCTGCTCCAACCCCCATCCCTGAGGACAGCCTTTTAGATGCCAAGAGAGAATCTTTCTTTGCACCTTGCTACGATCCTGCCAACTGGCCCTGGGGGGCCATGGAACTGTCCCCAGGATGCTGGAAATGATCCAGTTGCACAGAACCCTAAGCACCAATCCTCCTTTTAGCATGGCAGTTCTCAGCTCTCCTCTGTGAAGCCGGAAGAACCTGTAACGAGACCTGTAGAATTCTATTCTGGCAGCTGCCAAATGCCTGGCTGCTGATCTGCCTTGAAGGTGAACTGCCCTTGCCTGAGGCACATGGAAAACCGACCATCTTGCTTTTCTCATACGTTCACACCAATCGGTCTCTTCCATGAAAAAGAAGTAACCCTCGTCCAGAAGCCCCACCTCCACCCAAGCCTCTCTTCTGACCATTAGGAAGGCCCCCTTGACTGACTCCACCTCCATGGGGCTTGCCGGGGGATGTCTCTTGCTGGGGAACCGGGATGGCCACAATACCTCCAAAATAGCCTTGGGTAGCAGCTCTGTGGTAAGAGTGGGGGCCCTGCCAAAACAATTCTGATGCCTTCCGTTCTCATGTAGCAAAAGCCCGGCCGCGATGCCCACCCTTGGATGGGATTCCATTACTTGCAGGAGCCTTTCCACAGCACCTGACTCGGGGAAACAATCTGTGTTGAGCAGCAAGGCGAACTGGCCCGAGCACCTCTCAAGGGCCATGTTCACGGCCCTGGAAAAGCCCATGTTGCATTCATTGCAAAGAAGCAGAACCTCAGGAAAAGCTTCCCGCACTGCATCAGCGCTCTTGTCCTGGGAGCCGTTGTCCACTACCCAAACCTCGGTTCTCATGGGCAGTTCCAGTGAATAAAGGTGCCCAAGACACCTCAGAGTGAGTTCCCTGGTATTGAAACTCACCAAAACCACAGAAAGGGTGATTTCTTCTGGTTTGGCCTTTGCCATACCAACGGACTGGGGCCTCAAAGCCTCTTTTAAAGACTGCATCTCTCCGCTACATCCTTTGGCCCCAAGGTATTGAACAAATCTTTCTCTTCCCTTCTCAATGTCCTAAACACAGCCACGGCCACTTGGGCCTCAGCTCTTTGCATGGGCAAGCAAAACTCCTCTGAAGGCATCTATGACCCGTTCTACCTGATTGTCTGTCAGCTTTGCCGAAAGGGGCAAAGAGAGGGTTCTCTTTGAAATCTCCAGTGCATTGGGATAATCTTCATCCTGACAACCCAACAAACTCTGATAAAAGGGTTGAAGGTGCAAGGAGATGAAATGCACACCCGTGCCTATTCCCAGTCGTTTCAGCTCTTCCAGCACAGCGTCCCTGTCCACATCCATATTTTCCAACTCCAGCAGCGGCGTGTACAGGTGTCTGGCATGCACGGTGCCGGGCTCGGGAGGGGCTGGGCATTTCACGGGCAGATCTGAGAAGGCCTCATCATAGCGGGACCAGATCTCCTCCCTCCTCCTTAGGAAGGCTTCTAGTCGGGCAAGCTGGTGAATCCCTATGGCCGCCTGTAGATCCATCATGTTGTACTTGTAGCCAGCATGGAGAATCTGATAGTGACTGTAACCCGATGAAGAATAGCGTTTCCATGCACCCCGGCTCATTCCGTGAAGACTCAAAACTCTTATGAGATCAGCCCAATCATCCTTGTCTGTGGTGATCATGCCTCCCTCTCCCGTCACCAGATTCTTGGTGACGTAAAAACTGAAGGCAGCTCCATCTCCCAATGTGCCCACTTTCTTGCCCTTGTACCATGCCTCGGTGGCATGGGCTGCGTCTTCGATTATTAACAAACCGTGCTCTTTGGCCAGATCCCACAAAGGTTCCATATTACAAGGCCGACCGGCCAGGTGAACCACCATCATGGCCTTGACCCTGCCGGCACGCTCTCTGATTGTTCTGGCCACCTGCTCTGGATCCAGGTTCATGCTTCCAGGTTCAACATCAGCAAAAACCGGAGTGGCTCCCGCGTGAACAATGACGTTGGCTGTGGCCGCAAAGGTCAAGGGGGTGGTTACCACCTCGTCTCCGGGGCCTATGCCAGCGGCCAAGAGCAAAAGATGCAGCCCGGCTGTGCAGGAGTTGAGCCCAATGGCGTGTCGTGAGCCTATATACTGGCGAAACATCTCCTCGAATTTGGCCACCTTGGGCCCAGTGGAAAGCCATCCTGATCTGATGGAATCTACCACCTCCGAGACTTCCTCTTCACCTATGGCCGGGCTTCCAAAAACAATGAAGTCTTCCTGATTCATTGGCACCTCACCATGGAATTGCTCCTCAGGCAGGATTCCCCGGTGATCTCATTCCGTCTTGTGGAGAAAAGGCCGGGGCTTAAGGCAATGTCGTCTTTTTCGCTAGTGATTCCTCCGAGATATACTTGCTTCCAAAAATCAGGTCCAGGAGTTGTTTAGCTTTGCCATGATGTAGTTTCTGCTTATGAGTCTTCTGCCTTTCATTCAGCACAAACCACTATCTATTATGATGCAGGCTCCTGGGCTGTTTTCGCAAGGTCTCAAGAGTTTGTTCTTTCACTGTCACAGAGTTTTCCCCTTACAGCAGAAGTTGAGATCTTCTTATAAAATTCAGCTACCTTCACTGCCTGTTCTGCGATGGAAAAATCCCTCAGGGCCTTTTTTCTGGCTGCATCACCCATGGATTTTCTCAGCTCAGGGGCCAGGATCATCTTTTCCATGGCAGCTGCCAGGGAGTGGGGCTGCTCCTCCACCAGGATCCCCGTTACTCCATCCTCCACAAGCTCCGCCAACATGCCCCTTCTTGTGGAAACTATGGGTTTACCCATGGCCATGGCTTCTCTTATGGCACGGCAGGTACCGTCTGAGCCTGGGACCAGAAATACCTTCAGATCAATGGCAGCCAGGTAATCCACATAGTCCTCCCCCCTGTAACCGGGGAATAGCACCCTGTCTTCCAAACCCATCCTCCTGGCCGGCTCCATTGCCACCTCTCTAATGTGGGTCCCCCTGCCCAGTACCAGGAGTTTCACGGGTAGGTTCTTCTGGGTCAAGATGAGCATGGCATCCAAGAGAAGGTGGAATCGTCTGTGCCTTTGCATCCTGGCCACGATTCCTACCAAAACCTCCTGAGGGCCCACTCCCAAAGCAGCCCGGATGTTTTTGGTCACAAGGCCTGGATCAAAACGCTTCAAATCCACAGCCCCTTCCACCAGGAGACAGTTTTGGGGATCCAATGCGAAGTTGCGTACATTCTCCTCCATAGCCTTCTTGGAGAATTCCACCAGACCGTGGGTGCCTTTGCCCAAAAGCCATTTGTTCAAAAGTGATGGATGCAAAGGACGAGCCTTGTGATTGGTACGCACTATGGGGATTCCACAACGCCTAGAAGCCCAGGCACCCAGTACATGGTCATGGCTGAGATGGCTGTGGATTATATCGAAGCTTTCCCTTTTCAGGAATGAGGGCAGAAAGCAGAAGTCCTGCAATGTTTCCAAGGGGTCCAGGTACCGGTTCAGGTGAAACCGTGTTGTAACGTTGAGTTTTCTCTCTTGGGCCTTTCCTCCCACGGAAACCGGATAATCTACTGGAGGCTTTCTGCATGCCAAGAGGATTTCCATCCCCATGGCCTGAAGCTCGCTACAGAGGTTTACCACAGGCTCGGCAGGCCCGGTCCATTTCCAGTCGCTGAAGAGATGGAGTACTTTCATGTTCTTGCTTTCCTTTGGAGGCTCAGGCACTCCACCTCTGTTCTTAGATCACGAAACCTCTGTCTGGAGTATTCCTTGCCCATGTACATTCTTAGGAACTTCAGTCTGGAGAAAGCTCTCACGGAGTCAGGCAAGGAGGCGTCCAGCTGGGCCAGGTTGCGCACGATCTTGGCCCTTGACACCCTCTTGCCAAAACTTACATCCTCCAGATCCAGGAAAAGGATCTGGTTGCCTTCTTGGGTTGTCCTGACCATGAGGTTTGTGGCCTTGAGATCCCTGTGGAAAATGCCTTGGGCGTGCATGCTGGCCAGGGTGTAGGCCAGATCCTTCATGAGCTGCTTTTTCATGCACCCTTGGGAACCCAGAGACTTTACCAGATGATCCATTCGCACTCCATCCTGAATCAGCTCCATGATGACTCCTGAGGAAAAAACACCGCCCCTGTTCACTTCCCACATGGCCATGGGCTCCGGCACATAAAAATCTCTGACCATCATGCCCCATGCACCCACCCAGAACCGTCTGGCTCTAGAAGGCATCAAGGCCCCAAGTACGCTCCACCAATGGCTTCTTAGGATTTGCTCTTTTATGCAAAAAGCCAAGGGCTTGCCATCCAGCTCCAAGCCACAGCGAAAAACCCTGGTAGGACCCGAAATCTTTAACACCTTCTGGTCTTCAGGGCTCAGAGTCTCTTGTGCCTTATCCAAAGCCTTGAGTACGGCTTCCAAGGGAAAATCTCTCTTTCTGATAACAACTCCTCCAGGAATCATCTCCCTGGCAAAACCACTGTTGTTTTGCAAACACCTCTTGGTCTTGCTCCTTTGACGCTTGCGAAGCATTCTTTGCTGAATCATTCCTATGGACTCTTCCCAGGAGCAGAGATCTCGGGGAGAGTGGTTTTCCACATAGGCCTCCAACAAGAAGTTCTCCTCACCGGGTGTCAATTCCTTTCTCAAAGACATGAGAATCTGAGCCAGGTTCCACTTCCTGTTTTTCTCCCCCAAAGGTTTGCCCGTGCGTATCCTGTGCAGGTCCAAAAGCCAAAACAAGGGGCCTCCCTCACCGGCCTTGCCCACCAAGAGGTTGTCTCCATGGAGATCTTTGTGCAGGATTCCCATGTCGTGGATCCAGGCCAAATATGCCCCCAGGGCTCTCAAGAGACTCGTTCTTTGTGTTCCCTGGAGCTTCAATTCTTGGGTAAGGGTGGAAGCCCCCAGGATTGCCTGGCTTACAAAGATGCCCTCCAAGGGAATCCCATTTCTTAGGATCTCGCCCATCAGCAAAGGTTTTGGAGCCAATACTCCCATACTGGAAAGCACAAAGGAGTTGCTCCATTCCTTCCTCCATTGAAACCCTCTTACTCTGTTCCAAAGGGCCTTGGGCAGGCCCAGTCTGAAATATCTCTTGAGCACAATCGGCTCCAATCCAGGCAGTTCCACCCAGAGCACCTCTCTGATCCTGGAACGATTCATGACTCTAGGGTGAGAACCCCCCTGCAACAGAGATTCCACATGCTCCAGCAGCAATGGTGAGGCCATGCTGGAGGCGCACCACCGCCACGGTGAATCCTTGCCCTTCAGAAGCATGTTGGCCCTCTTGTGCCAGTTCTTCCCAATTTCTGCTTCCACTGCCACCGGCTCATCACCGATGCAGAAAATCTCAGGCGGGTCTGAGCTGGTTTTCTCTGGAAGATGCCAAAAGCTATTTGGGAGACGGTGTTTTCTCCGGCCCAAGCCCTGCAGAGGCCACCTCCAGGTATAGTCTTTCCATCTCGGCCAGATGCCATTGCTTGGAGATACTTTCAGAGGCCTTTCTGGCCTCTTCCCCCATTTGGTCTCTCAATCTTTCATCTTCCAGCGCCAATATCCTATCCCTCAGCTGGCCGACATTTCTGGGGTCTGATACCAGGTAACCTGAGATCCCATCTTTGATCAGCTCAGAAGCTCCGTTCCAACTGGTCGTAACAACCGGAAGACCGCTGGCCATGGCCTCCAGGCAGACATTGGCACAGGGATCATAGAAGGTAGGATGCACCAAGATGTCCACACCACTCATCAAGAGCTCTGGCCGTTTCACGGGGCCCAAAAAAACAACAGGTATGCCAGCCTTTAGAGCCTTTTGCTCATAGGGTCCCTTTTTCCCCCGACCAGCCACCAGAAGAAGGAAACATGTTGGCATGGGCTCCCTCAAAGCATCCAAGAGACATCCCAAGCCCTTGAGCCTGAAATTGTGGGCCAGAAACAACATGATCACACGATCATCTGAGAGGCCTAGTCTGCTTCTCACCTTGGCCCTCCACCTGTTTCTGTTCTCTGGATGAAAAGTGTTTATGTCCACACCATTGGGAATCACACGAATCTTTTTAGGATCAATGCTGGGATAGGACCTCATGATGTCAGCCGCCACCATCCAGGAATTGGCCACCACTGCTTGGGAGCCTCGATTTTCGTATATCTTGGACTCTATCCAGAGATTCACGGCCAGTTTTAGGGAAATTCTCAGACGCATCCAGGCCAGCCACCTTCTCCACCCTGGTTCATGGGAGATTATTTCCCTTGCAAGCCAGGCCCTTTCGGATCCCCCTCCGGGCCGATGAACATCCACCCCCCATGTGGCTCCAAAACCCTGAATCACATCAAAGTCTTCGCCACTGAGTCGTCTACGGGCAGAGAGGCAAAGGGACAAGGCCTTTGCCCCTCGTGGGTATGGTAACATCGGTAAGCTATGGGTCTTGATCCCCTCTATTTGCCCTTTGAAACTGTGAGCCAATACATGCACCTGGTGACCCCGTTGCAGGAGTCCCTGGGCCAGAGAGCTGGCATAGCCTTCCCCTCCACCCCGAGTTGAATCCAGATGATCAATTACCAGGGCCACCTTCATTTTCGGCCCCTGTCTGCTTTTGCTCTAGTTCCCAAAGCTTGGCATACTTGGCGAAGACGTAGAACATGGTGGAAACAACTATGATCAGGCCAGGCATCCCATCTCGGAAGCCTTGCTTTATGAGATACTCCTTCAAGAACCGACCCAGAGGGTGTGTGAGCATCTTATAGAGGCTGAAGCTTTGCCCCCTTTTCATGAGCTCCATGGCAGCCATCTGAGAATACTTGTCTATGGTGCGAATCTGGTGACCGAAGGATTCGTAGTTATAATGGAGGATGTCGTTCTTGAGGCGTCCTAAACCACCCTTTATCTCCACTGCTGCGTGAGGCTCTTGGCCGCCCCACCAATTCCCCTCGCTCCTAAATAGCCTCACCGAAAGATCAGGATACCATGCCCCATGTCTTATCCATCTGCCTAAATAAAAAGAACAGCGGGGTACCAGAAAGCCCTGTACCGTCTCGGCTGCATGCAACAGTGCATGCTCCATCTCCTTGCGGAGTTCTGGGGGAACAACCTCGTCTGCATCCACCCACAAGATCCATTCTCCTGTGGTTTGCTGCTTGGCAAAATTCCGCTGTTGTATGAATCCAGGCCACTGCCTCTGGAAGATCTTCTTCGTATACCTGGAGGCCACCTCCAGGCTCTGATCCGTACTGAAGGAATCCACCACCACTATTTCGTCCACCCAGGCAATACTTCTAAGACACATCTCCAGAGTGGACCCGTTGTTGAAGGTCAGCACTGTGGCCGATATGGCAGGACGTCTCATGGGCACCCATCCCGGAATTCCAGAAGCTCCTGTGCAGCCTCAAGCACATCCTCCACCCGAATGTCCAGCAGACACCTGTTATGCCCTTCAGGACAAAGCCTTCGGAAACAGGGTGAGCATGGCAGCCCAGCACTGGCTATGCGGTGAGGACCCATGGGGGCCGTGGCTGATGGATCTGTAGATCCAAAAACCGCTACCACAGGCACCCCAAGCACTGCGGCCAGATGCATGGGTCCGGAATCATTGGAAAGTATAAGATCACACCGGGACATCAATGCAGCCAGTTTGGGCAAGTCCGTAAGCCCTGCCAAGTTAAGAACATCTTGGCCGAGTTCATCGGCCATGCCAGCTGCAACATCCCTCTCTAAAGAGTTCCCCAAAAGTATTACTTTGGCCCTGTGGGAGCGCATCAAGCCTCGGGCAACGGCCACAAACCTTTCGGGCGGCCATCTTTTTGCAGGCCCGTAGGCCGCTCCAGGACAAATACCGATCAAGAATCTGCCAGACGTACTCTTGCCGACCCTCCCCAAGGCCCACTCTTGTGCCTCCGGAGGAATCCTCAGATGCACAGCCGCCTTTTCCCCTTTCCATCCCATGGCCTTCAAGAGCTCCATGTAAATTTCCGAATGATGTACAGCTTTGGGACGCCTGGAAGCTGGTACGGATGGATCCAAAAGAAGATGGCGCCATTGCCCTGCATAACCCCACCTCTTTGGTACACCGGCCCAAAAGGCGATCCATGCAGACCTGAAAGAGTTGGGAAACAGAATTGCCCTTTGAGCCCTGAGGTGCTTGAGGAGCCTTATGCGTCTCCTTGTACCTTGAGGCCAGCCCCAGACATGATCCGTTACCTGCGCCATACGGACCAACTCCACAAGGCTGGAAGGGCAGACAACGTGTATCTCTTCTTCGGATAACCATTTTCTGAGTGTACATAGAGCTGGCAGCGACATGATGGTGTCGCCCAGCCAGTTCACCCCTATCACTACCGTCCGAGAAGCTCCTGGGGCCGAGTTTGTCCCGGCCATCCCCTCACCTCACTCCTGCAGGGGAGTGGCCTCATCGATGAGCATCACCGGGATGTCCTCATCGATGCGATATACCAACTTGCAATGGTGGCACACAAGCTGGTTGGCGGATTCACGATATTCCAACTCACCCGTGCAACCAGGCTCCCTTACACACTTGGGGCAGGCCAAGATTTCCAGGAGATCCTTAGCAAGGGCCATTGTAGTCCTCCTGAGTCAAACTTCTGTGCATCTCATGGCTAGAAAGACTCATCATCCACAAGATCCAATGATGCAAGAAGCATGAGGCACATCCCACGTCAGATTTTCTATGCCTTGAAACATATCCATTTCCAAGTCTTCCTCCCAAAAAAGTCTTGAACGGCTTAATGCGAATCATCTCAGGAGGGCCTAAACTACCCAGTTAACCTGCATCCGTGAGTGATCTGGCCTAAGCCTCACTGTGAATAATATCCTAAACCAACTGCTCTTTGCTCAAAGGCACTGGGGTCTTTTCTCTGCTGCCCACCTTGCAAGTTCAAATCCAAAGATTTCTAAATATGCCCTTGGATTGAGGGCTGGGACCCAACCTCACACTGCCTGGCCAATCATTGGAGTCAAGAGATGTTTATGTGTGCAGGGACTCCAGAGTCTCTTGCCAACCATTGGCACATCCAGGCCCATTGCTTGGCAAGCCCATCCCTCAATCTCACTTTGGGCTGGTAGCCCAGCTCCTTTCTGGCCAGGTTCAGGTCCGCCATGGTGTGACGCACGTCTCCCAGCTCAGGCTTTTTCCAGGAGACCACCGGTGTGCTCCCGGTCACCTCTTGGAGGATGGCCAGCACTTCTTTGAGGGTTGCCCTGGCTCCACCTCCTATATTGTAGACCTTGCCTGGCTGACCCACCTCTGCCGCCTTTAGGTTGGCATCCACTATGTCGGAGATATATGTAAAATCACGGCTTTGTGTTCCGTCCCCATAGATAGTAAGGGCTTTGTTGCTCCATATGGCCTCGAGGAATCGGTGAAAAGCCATGTCAGGCCTTTGTCTGGGGCCGTAAACTGTAAAATATCTCAGACTCACCGAAGGGACTCTATAGTTTTTCCAGTACAGAACACAGAGGTGTTCCGCAGCCAACTTGGTCACGCCGTAAGGGGAAAGGGGTCTAGGCAGGGCATTTTCAGAGCTGGGATACCTGGATTGATCTCCGTACACAGAAGAAGAAGATGCGTATACCAGCCTGCGAAGCCTGACTTCCCTGCAGGCTTCCAGAAGTCTTTGGGTTGAAAAGACATTGTGGTGAAGATAATGGTGAAACTCTTTACCCCAGCTGGATCGCACGCCAGCCTGAGCAGCCAAGTGATAAACCACCTCCACCCCATCAAGAACCCCCTGGAGGTCCATCTCTGCCAAGTCCCCCCGGATCAACTGGAAGCCCCTGTATTTCCTCAATTCCTCTATGTTGGCCTGTTTCAGCTCCAGTTGATAGGCTCGGGTAAAACAATCCACCCCCACCACCTCATGGCCCTGTTCAAGAAGTGACTGGGCCATGTGAGAACCTATGAAACCGGCCACTCCTGTAACCAGGCACCTCACGAGGAGGCCTCCCCTGCCACTGCTTCCACGGGCTTCAATGGACAGCCGTTGGCCCTGGCCTTTTTCATCAGGAAGTTCACCTTCTCAAGGACCTCCTCTGGGTCTATGGCCTCCATGCAGGCCTTTGTGACACATCTTCTCTTGAAACATGGACTACAAAAGATCTCTTTGCGCACAACAATGTTGTTGGCCCCATATGGACCTGTGCGCCAGGGAGCAGTGGGGCCAAAGATGGCCACAACTGGCGTTCCCAGGGCTGCGGCCATGTGCATGGGTCCCGAATCAGTGGATACAACCACCTTTGCCATTTCCAGCATGGCCATAAGCCCGGGAATATCAGTGCTTCCCCCCAAGTTCAATGCTGGGTTCTTCATGTTTGCCCTTATACTCTCCAGATAAGGGATCTCCTCCTGGACCCCCACCAGAGCCACCTGGAAACCCAAACTTTCAATCAATCCATCTCCTACTCTGGCAAAGGCTGTTGGGCTCCATCTCTTGCTCTGCCACCGCGCCGATGGTACCAACACAGCCCAGGGAGTTTGTGGATCCCAACCTCTGGACGCCAAAAACTCTATCATGCGAGCCTTGGCCTCTTTTGGTGCCTGCAGTCCGAACTCTGGCTCCTTGACATGGCAGCCTCCCAGGCCGGCTGCCAGCTCAAGGTATCTTTCCACTGCATGCATTTGGCCATTTACATCCCCAAGTGTCTCATGCAGAAAAATCTTGCTTATCCTTTCCTTGGTCCATCTCAAACCAACCTTTCTACGGGCTCTGGCCAACCCCATCCATATGCCGCTTTTGAGAAGCCCCTGGAGGTCTATTGCTATGTCGTAAGGCCTTCTCAACTGTCCCACCAACGCTCTGATCTGGGAAATGGTAACAGGCCAGTTCTCGGGTTTTTTGAACTGCCTGGGCCAGGAGGACCTTCTAGAAACCAATATTGTGTCGACTCCTGGATGACACCTAAGCACCGGCTCGGCAGCCTCCTCCACCAGCCAGTGGATTCGTGCTGTGGGAAATTGCTTTTTCAGCACAGGGATCACCGGCAAGGCCTGAATCACATCCCCTAGGGAACTCATCTTTATGACCAGGATATCCATTTAACAACACCTATGAAGTCTCACCATCAAACCAGTAACCTCTCCAATAAGGCCTCCAGGCTGCCCATGCCTTGCACCTCCAGATCCACCTCTAAAGCCATCAGCACAGGCAGATCCAGGCCTGTGTCCCTGATCTTCCAGATATCTTTCTCTGTTGTGACTATGAGGTCCACCTCTGGGACAAGGCTCTTTATACATGAAGCATCGTGGGGAGTATACCAGTGATGATCTGGGAAAAAAAGGCAAGGGCCCAACTCGGCCCCCAAGGCTCTCAACATGTTGCCAAGCCCATGCGGATCTCCTATGGCACAAACCAAGGCTGCCTTTTTGCCCCTCAGGAACTCCACAGGGTAGGTCTGCTGGCCTCCCATGATCCTCAGATTCTTGGCCCTCAAAGATGCTCCAATGGAGGGGATCGGCTTTGTTGCCTCTGAGCATTGGATCTGCGATCCCCCATCTGGCTCACCTGTAAATACAAGAAGTTGAGCCCTCTTAAGAGAACTCACAGGTTCCCTAAGGGGGCCTGCTGGTATTAGTTTGTTGTTGCCCCATGGCCTTGGAAGCCTTGCCACCACAAGATCCAAATCACGAGCCAAGGCCCTGTGCTGAAATCCGTCATCCAGGATGAAAATATCGCAGTGAGTTCTCTCCCAAGCCTCCATGCCTGCCCTAAACCTGTCAGCCCCGACCCAAATTGAGACTCCCTTTAGTCTTTGGGCCATCATGTAAGGCTCGTCTCCTGCGGCTCTGACAGATACCTTACTTCCATAACCTTCGCTTACCTGCAGGATGGAAGAGGTGCTTGACCTTCCATAACCTCTGGAAAGAACAGTGACCTTCGCGCCCTTTTGTTTGAGTAAGTCTGAAAGCAGGATCACCATGGGGGTCTTGCCGGTCCCGCCTGTGGTCAGGTTCCCCACCGAGACAACAGGAGCCGGAAGCCTCCTTACCCCGATTCCCTTGTCATACCATCTGTTCCTGAGATGGACCGCCCCTCTGTAAAACCAGGAGATGCACCCAAGGAGCACTCCCCATGCGTCCCGGGGCTCCTGAGCGAACCTCACCCTGGCTTCCACAGCAGCCCTCAAGCCCAAGGGTCTCTCTCCAAAAGGGGTTCCAAGATCTCCATGGTCCTTTGGGTGGCTCCTCTGTGGGCCAAAAGCACTGATTGTGCCCTATGCCCCATCCTCTCCACCAGTTCCGGATTTCTAAGGAGTTCCCCCACAAAACGGAGCAGCTCTTCTTCATTATTCACGGATCTGGCTCCACCAGCTTTCAACAGCAGAGAGGCTATTTCCCTGAAATTCTCCATGTGAGGGCCAAAAACCAAGGCCTTACCATGCAAAGCAGCTTCCAGAGGGTTGTGGCCTCCTTTTGGTATCAGGCTGCCTCCCACAAAAACAACCGTAGCCAAAACATATACCTGGGCCAACTCTCCAATACTGTCCAACAGGATGACCCTGGCCCCTGGGCGTGTTGGCCTGGTCCTTCTGCGGACCTCAATACCCATGCAGGCCACAAGGGTTTCCACCTCATCGAACCTTTCGGGTGCTCTGGGAGCAATCACCAGGTAAAGATTGGGATTGGCTTGGGATAGCTTTAGAAAGGCTTTTAGAATCGCTTCTTCCTCTCCGGGGTGTGTGCTTCCTGCCACCCAGACCTGAGCCCCATTGGGTATATTCAGTAAGGTTCTCCAATGGGATTGCTCCAGGGCTGGGATGGAAACATCGAACTTCATGTTGCCAACCACATGGACCCTGGCTGGATCAGCACCCATGGCAACCATTCGTTCTGCTGACTCCTGAGACTGCATGCAAAAAACCTCAAAACATTCCAGCACCGTCTTGAAAAGGGACCTGAACCTCTTGTATTGGGGGAAGGAGCGATCTGATATTCGGCCGTTTACCATGGCGGAGGGGATCTTGTGGCGTCTCATACCAGCCAGGAGGTTTGGCCATATCTCGGTCTCAGCTGTGATGAAAAGGCCAGGACGCAAACTGCGGATTGCCCTTTCAACACTCCAAGGCAGATCATAAGGCAGGTAAAAGGTGTCTGTGATGCCTCGGGCCTTTGCCTTGGCCACTGCCTGCCCCGTGGAGGTCACTGTGGAAAGCCATACCCCCCTTTGCTTGCAGGCAGAGCTCAAGGCTTCCAGGAGGGGAAGGCTTGCCATTACCTCTCCCACCGAGACTGCATGGAACCAGATGCCTGGGGTTTGCTGACCCCTTAGACGGGGAGCCTTTCCCATGAGTTTCTCAAAGAAACCTGTGCGCATCCTGGGTTTCAGGGCCAAGAGGCTCGCCCACAAAGGGCTTCCCAGTGCCAGGGCCAGCATGAGTGCCGCGTTGTACAAAGCCACAGGGCCTTGCATGGCACTTTCAACCCGCTGGTGAGAGGAAATATTCATCTGCTCTCTGGGTTATGAGTTTCATCCTTTGCTCCAAGGCCTCTCGGATGTGCTCTCTTTGGGAAGCGTCGGCCTGGGCTGGTACCCACAAAGGATGATCCCAAATGAAAATTCCCTGGGTAAAAGGCATGGGCAAGACAAGGCCGTCCCAACTGGGTATCTCCAAACGATTCCTTGTGCTGAAAGACACTGCAATGATGGGAAGCCCCGTTTTCCAGGCCAGCTCCACGATTCCCTTTTGCACCTTATAACGCGGCCCCCTGGGCCCATCGGGGGTTATGACTATGTCCTGACCTTCCTGAGCACTTCTGATCAATGCTCTGAAGGCCTGTGCCCCACCCCTGGTGCTGGATCCCCTTACACTGCCGAAGCCAAAATGAAGCATGACCTGGCGGATTATCTCTCCATCTGTGTGCTGGCTGATGAGGATCCTAAGCCCCCTTCCTCTGTAAAAGAAAGGCGCCATCAACATTCGGTTGTGCCAAAAAGCCAGAATGACCCGCTGCCCCCCCAGCCAAAGCCTCCTGGCCGGCTCGGGGTTGATTTCCACCCAGCGGATGCTCTTCTCCAATGCCCTGAGAAGCCAGTACACAAGCGGTGGAAGCCCCCGTACAAAGGTTGAGCGCAGAAAACGCTTACTCACCTGGGCCCTCCTTCAATTCCAATGGCTCTTGCTTGGTCGCTTTCCATGGATTCGGCCTGAAGTCTGTAAAGACGTGCATACTCTCCGTTTAGTTTAAGGAGGCTTGGGTGATCACCTTCCTCCACTATGGTCCCCCTCTTGATCACCACTATGCGCTGGGCATTGCGAACAGTGGAGAGGCGATGGGCTATGACCAGAACCGTCCGGCCTTTCATCAAGACCTCCAGGGCCTTTTGCACCTCTTCTTCAGACTCTGCATCCAGGGAGGATGTGGCCTCGTCCAGAATCAATATGGGGGCGTCCTTTACGAGGGCTCTTGCTATGCACAACCTCTGGCGCTCACCGCCTGAAAGTTTTGTGCCTGCTTCCCCGATGACCGTATTATATCCCTCGGGGAGCATTTCTATGAAGCCGTGGGCATTGGCGGCCATGGCTGCAGCCCGGATCTCCTCCATGGATGCGCCTGGTCGACCATAGGCAATGTTGTTCAGTACAGTGTCGTTGAAGAGCACCGTGTGCTGAGTGACCAATGCTATTTGCCCCCTGAGGGAGTTCAGAGTGACCTCCCGTACATCATGGCCGTCTACCATGACCGCTCCTTCGGTGGGATCAAAAAAACGGGGAATCAGGTGGGCCAAAGTAGTCTTGCCTCCACCGCTTTCTCCCACCAGGGCCACAACTTCACCCTTGGATATGCGAAGATTCACATGGGAGAGCACCATTTCTTGGCCATAGCCGAAGCTCACATCCCTGAGTTCCACGGCCTGAGTTATGGGGGCCAAGACCCTGGCCCCTGGCATTTCCTTTACCTCAGGTTCTTCGTCCAAGACCTGGAAAATGCGCTCTGCCGCAGCCATGCCTTCTTGAACCAAGAGGTTCAGCTTGTTAAGTCTCTTTATGGGCTCGTAGAGCATCCCCAGAGCAGCAATGAAAGAGAAAAAAGCCCCTGTAGTCATCTCTCCGTTGAGAACTCTGTAGCCTCCCACATATATGGCCGCAGCAGCTCCGATTCCACCCAGGGTTTCCATCAGTGGGGAAGAAAGGGCTCTAATCCTGTAACGCTTCATCAGGGTGCGAAAAAGCGCCTTGTTCTCCTTGCAAAATCTCTCTTTTTCTCTTGCCTCCTGGCAAAAAGCCTTCACCACAGGCTGACCCGAGAGCACCTCATGTAAAATGGTGGTGAGGGAGCCCATCTGTACTTGGGATCTTCTGCTGAAACCCCTGATGCGTTTGCCCATCTTGGCAAGAGGGGCCACCGCAGCAGGAAAAACTATCAGAGACACCGTGGCCAAGAGCCAGTCATTGTGGAAGATGACCCCAACCAAGGCGCAGATTGTAAGAATATCTTTGAAGAACCCTGTCACAGCATCGGTCACCGTGCCGTGGAGCAGATTTACGTCGTTGGTGATCCTTGAAATGAGCTGTCCCGTGGGATTTCTGTGAAAAAAAGAAAGGGAGAGATCCTGCAGGTGGCCGTATACTTTTTCCCTCACATCTGCGATGACCCGCTGACCCACCCAAGCCATGAGATATGCTTGACCGTAATCGGCAAGCCCCTTGCCTAAACTCACCCCCATCACAGCCAGGGGCAGCAAAGCCAGCATTGTGGCGTCTTGCTCCACAAATATCCGATCCACTACCGGCTTGACCAGCCATGCCAGGGCGCCTGAGAAGGCCGAGTAGATGCCCATGCAGGCCACGGCCCCAACAAGCCTCCTGATATAAGGACGCACGAAACCCAAGAGCCTGATATAGATCTTCACCGACTCTCTCCTTCACTGCCCAAGGATGAGCAAAGCCTCAGCTCTTTGCCCAGCATCTCTGAGGCCATATGGGCCACATTTAGACTGGCTTTCTGGGTGCCTAGATCCTGGGCCAACCTGGCCATGGCTTCCTGCATTTTTGTGCGCCGGGAGGGATCCTCCAGAAGATCTGATATCTCCTCAACCAATCTTTGGGCTGTCAAATCCTTCTGGATCAGCTCGGGCACCACCTTGTGGCCTGCCAATATGTTCACCAGGGAAACATGCTTCACCTTGACCATGGCTCTGGCCAGCAAGTAGCTGACCCAGGAGGCCTTGTAAACCACCACCATGGGGGTGGACAGCAAGGCAGCTTCCAGGGTTGCGGTTCCCGAAGCCACAGCCGCCACGGTTGATGCACGCAAGACATCATGAGCCTTTCCCTGGATCACCCTGACTCCAGGGCATATGTTTTGGGCTCTCATGCGTATGGGTTCTAATTCCAGAGCCGGGGAAAGGGCCACCACTGGTCTAAGCCCATGGAGCTTGCCCGTGAGAATCCTGGCCGCTTCCAACATGACCGGTAAGATCCGCTGCACTTCCTTGGAACGACTTCCGGGCAGAAGCCCCAAAACCGTACATTCGGAATTCAGTCCCAGGGCTGTCATGGCCTGTTGCCTGGAGTTTTCCATGTGGATCTCTTCCAGAAGCGGATGCCCCACATATCTGGCTGGTACCCCACCTAAACAAAAGAATTTCTCCTCAAAAGGCAATATCACGGCCAATCTTTCTACCAGCCTGGCCATCTGTTTGACCCTGCCTCTTCTCCAGGCCCAAGCCTGTGGGGCTATATAGTAAAGGATCCTGATCCCTCTTTTTCTCAGGGCCCTTGCCAGCCATAGGTTGAAGTCTGGAAAGTCCACCAGAATAGCAAGGCTTGGATTTCTGTCTCCAACTGCCCTAAGCAGCCGTCTCCTGGCCGTGAGAATAGCCTTGAGGTGGGAGAGCACCTCCGAGATTCCCACCACCGAAACCCCGGAGATATCCACCAAAAGCTCTACCCCCTTTTCCCGCATATGCATGCCGCCCATACCCCAAAGCTTCAGATGAGGACAGATTTGCCTAAGAGCAGCTGCCACATGGGCGGCGTGCAAGTCACCCGAGGGCTCCCCGGCCACCATCAAGACCTGAGACGTCCTTTTCATGGATTTTCAAGCCCGCAGCTTCAGGTTTTCCAGTCAGAAAAAGCTCTTCTCTCTATTCGCAGCCAATACCGGTCTTCGTGAGGGCTCCATCCGCCGGTTTATTTCCCCGGTTTGAAACCCGCTGCCCCACCCCCTGCATGTGTGCTCTTGAAGACATTAGGTGTTGGGAGACCTTCTACCGTCTTTACATTCATGTTTTTGCTCTTTACCTGAATCACCACAGATCAAGATCCGAGGCCCAGATCTTGGGGCACATTGGCCTCTATGCTAGAACAAACAGCCAGTGCCACCTCCAGACACCTCAAAGCCGTGAGTCCATCCACCTCTGGCTTTCCACCCCTGGCGATTACATCTACGAATGAACTAACCTCTTCCAGCAAAGCGTCACCTGGTTCCATCTGAAGTTTCTCACCGGCGATTCTAGGCAGTGTGCCAGGGGCCTGAGGTGGAAGTTTCCTGAATATCTGTGCCTCAGTCTTTGCGAAATCCACTGAGATGTATGTATCCGGCTGGAATATTCTTATCTTTCTTAGGCTCTTGGCCGAAACCCTGCTGGCGGTCAGATTAGCCACCTGCCCCTTGGGAAAGCGAAGCCTTGCACTCACCATGTCGTAGGTGGAGGTCAACACAGGCACACCTATGGCCTCCACGTCCGTTGGAATTTCCCTCAGCAAGTCCAGCACTAGGTCTATGTCATGGATCATCAGATCCAAGACAACGTCAACGTCTGTGCCCCGCCCCGGATATGGGCTGATCCTCTCGCAATTGAAAAAAAGAGGCTTTCTCACTCTGGTTCTTATCTCCCGAAAAATGGGGTTGAATCTTTCCAGATGACCCACCTGCAAGACCACACCCTTCTCAATGCACAGATCCACCATTTCCTGGGCTTGCTCCAGGGTGGCAGCCATGGGCTTTTCCACCAGTACATGAATCCCTTTGTTCATGAGCCAGGTTGCTATCATGTGGTGATCAGTGGTGGGCACAGCCACGGTGACCGCGTCCACCCGTGTTTGAAGATCTCTGAAATCCGTCATGGGCTGGGCACCGGTTTCCTTGGCCACCGCCTTGGCCCGCTCGTACAACAGGTCCACCACAGCCACCAGTTCCACTTGCGGCAACCTGGCATACTTGAGAGCGTGGAAACGCCCCAAATATCCTGCTCCCACCACGGCAGCCCTAATCTTTCCCATCTCCCCCCCTTGCCTTCCAGCCTACAAGGATGACTCCCTTTTCCTGGGCCAGCCCCATCACTTCTGGTGGGTTCAGGAGCAAGGTCCTCCCGGCTTCCAAAGCCAGGAGCCGAGCTTCCACCTGGGCCATGGTGTTTATGGTCTTGCTGCCTACCACGGGCACATCGAAACGCATGTCCTGGTTGGGTTTACTGCCCTTTACCACCACTGCACCTGGACCTCCCAAGAGGCCAGCCCGGCCAATGGCCTGGTCCGTTCCCTCGATGGCCTCCACAGCAAGGATGACCCCTTCCTTCAAGACCACTGTCTGTCCGATGTCCAGGCATCCCATGGCCTGCAAAGCCTCTATCCCCAACCTCATATCAGCTTCTTGCTGCTGTGTGGGTGCTGGCCCGGTGATAAGCCCTTCGGGGGCCAGCCAGGGGCGAAGAAGTTCTTGAGAGCTGAGCACACAGATGCCATGGGCTCCCAGCTCCTCGGCCAAGGCACCCAGGAGGGTGTCATCCCCCCTTTGTTGCAATCTCTGGATGAGTCTGAGGGCCCAGTCATCCAGGCAAAGTTCCTTGAGGGCTTTTTTCTTGTCTATTCCACCAAGTAAGAGGGTACGTTTCACATCCCTTTTCGTGAAAGTTTCAATCAGTTTGCGAAGTTCCCCCACTCTTACCCACTGGACAACCCAGGCCATCTCTTCCAGCTCTGGGAGAGTCTCCCCTTCATGGGCCACTGCCACGACCTTCATCCCTCTGGCCTTGGCCTCTTGGGCAAAAAGAACAGGAAGCGGTCCATTGCCTGCAATAAGCCCCACCACTTCATGCTCTTTGGAAATTTTCTCAAACCAGCTGGAATCCACGTCTCCACCCTCCACGGGGCATTTCATTGCTGAAACCAGGAGGTTTCGCCTCCTGGCTGACGCCAAGGTTACCACACGGGCAAGCTTCCCATCCCAGAGTTTCGTCCTTGGGCCTTAACGACAGATGCCTCTCTTGGATTCCTGAACAAAATTGATAAGATTTTCTATTTCCGCTATAGAAGGAAGCTCTCGGCGAACCTTTTCCACGGCCGCCTGGAGCACCAGGGCGGAACGGAAAAGGATGCGATATGCTCTTCGGAGGGCCTGGATAGTCTCTGGGGGAAATCCGTGACGTTTTAGACCTACCACATTGAGGCCATAGAGTCGTGCCCTGTTGCCCGAGGCCAGTGTGTAGGGTGGAACGTCTTGAGCTATGCCTGAGAATCCCCCTACCATGGCGTACTGTCCTATGCGCACGAACTGGTGGATGGCCACCAAGCCCCCTATGATGGCGTGATCCTGAATCTCTATGTGCCCTGCAAGGGTAGCTCCATTGGCCAGAATGACATGGCTGCCTATCCTGCAGTCATGAGCCACGTGACTGTAAGCCATGAAGACGTTGTCAGAGCCTATGGTGGTTCGGCCTCCCCCGGATACTGTTCCACGATGGATGGTGCAAAACTCTCGAAATATGTTCCTAGGTCCCACCATCAGCTCTGTGGGCTCCCCCTTGTATTTCAGATCCTGAGGGGCGGCACCCACCACGGCAAAAGGATAGAGCTGGCAATTCTGGCCAATATGAGTCCAGCCCTCCACCCTGGCGTGGTCCCCTATGCGAGTGCCTCCTTCGATCCTGACCTGCTCTCCTACATAACTGTACGGCCCTATTTCCACGTCCGGATCCAGCTGGGCTCCGGGATGGACCATTGCCGTGGGATGTATCTTAGTCAATACGACCTCCTCAATTTCCCATCCAGTTTTGAAATCTTGCGTGCTGGTTTACCTCAGCGGTATTGCCCAGGGCTTGAGTCTCAAAACTCCCGCTGCTCCATATGCCAAGTGTTAAATCCTTGGCCTCGGCCAGGATTATTCCACCATGGCCAACAGCTCTGCTTCGGCGGCCAGATCTCCATCCACCCTGGTTTCACACCAAAACCTCCAGACCGTGGACCTCCTTCGAACCACCCTGGCTTCCATTATGAGCTGGTCCCCCGGCCTGACCACTTTTCGGAATCTCACCTTGTCCAAGCCCATGAAATAAATGTTCATTCCAGCGTATTCCTCGCCGTGGGAATGTAATACCAGCACTCCCGCTGTTTGCCCCATGGCCTCGATCAGGAGAACTCCCGGCATGACTGGTCTGCCTGGGAAATGACCTTGGAAAAAAGGCTCATTTATGGTCACATTCTTTAAGCAAACTATGCGCGAATCTGGCTCCAGCTCCAGAACCCTGTCCACGAACAAAAAGGGGTATCCGTGGGGCAGAATGCGCATTATCTCCTCGATAGGCAATATTCTGATCTTACTGTGTTCCATCACCGCCGCGCCTTTCGAGATATGCAAGCCTTTTCTCAATGTCCCTAATTCTCCGCATCAATTCGGGCAAGCGCCCGAACACCTGGCTAGACTTCAACCAGTTACGATGTGGGATGGCCGGAATGCCGCTCACAAGCCCACCGGCTGGCACGTCTTGTGCCACCCCAGACTTGGAACCCACCACGGCCCCCTCCCCTATTTTCAAATGATTGGCCACACCCACCTGACCTGCCAGAACAGCTGCTTTGCCCACCTGGACGCTGCCTGCCAGCCCTACCTGACCCGCAAGAATAGCATCTTCACCCACCACCACGTTATGACCTATCTGGACCAGGTTATCCATTTTGACGCCCCTTTGGATCCAGGTGGCACCAAAAGACCCCCTGTCCACTGCCACATTGGCCCCGATCTCCACATCGTCCTCTATGCGCACCGTTCCCAGTTGTGGGATCTTCACGGAACGGGTCCCGTCCCTGGCATATCCGAAACCATCACTGCCTATTACAGTTCCGGCGTGCACTATGACTCTTTTCCCCACCGAACATCCCGGATACAGCACCACCCCTGGATAGAGGATAGTATCCTCCCCTATCTGGCATCCCTCTCCTACACATACCATGGGGTAGAGCACTGCCCGATCTCCCACCTGAGCACCGCGGCCTATCCAGACAAAGGGATACACTCTTACTCCTGTGCCCAGAGAAGCTTCAGGGTGAACCCAGGCCTCTGGAGAGACTCCAAACTCCGGCGGCTCCCAAGGGTGGAAAAAAGCCGCCACGCGGGCGTAAGCCAGGTACACCCTGGGGACAACTATCTTGCACATGCTCCCCCCCAGGCGTGCATCTGGCACCATTACCGCTGCTGCTTTTGTTCCCTCGAGTCTGTGCTCGTGGCGTGGGCTTACTACGAAGGTTATGTCCTTGGGACCAGCCAGCTCCGGAGAGGAGATACCGTGAATCTCCAGGAAGGGGTCTCCCGAAACCTCCCCCTGTACAAGCTCTGCCAGCTGGGCCAAGGTGGCCTTCACTTGGCCTTCCTCGGCTGGGAATCGTACTGTTGAAGAACCTTGTCCGTGATGTCTATGGAATCGGACACGTAAAGGGTGGCATCCTTATCAATGATCATGGTGAAACCCTCCTGCTGCCCGATTCTTTTGACTATCTCGCTCAGATCCTTGAACATCAGGGTCTGCAGTTTCTTCCCCTCCATTATTACCTCTTGTCTGTAAGACTCCGAGAGGTTCTGCAGCTCCAGCTCCTTTTGGCGAAGTTCCTGTTCCTTGTCCAGCCTGGCCTTATCGCTAAGGGTCATGACCTTCTGCTGAAAATCCTGGCGCATCCTCACAAGCTCTTCCTGCTTGGAAGTCAAGATCTTTTCTTTCTCTTTACGAAGTTGCAACACACGATCTCTTAGTTCCTTGCCCTTGCTGGACTGCTCTATGATCTTTTGAAGATCTATGTACCCGATCTTCACCGCGGCTGCAGACCATGCCGTGCCCAGGGGCCCTGTCATCATGATGAGCAAAGCCCCGATCCCCAATATCCATGCTCTCATTCTAATCCTCCTACTTGATTCCCGGTTTACTTACCGGTTCGTGGCCGAAGACCACCTGTACGGCCTCTCTAGCGGATCAGAAAGAACCTCCCATCCCAAAGGCCCATTCGATGCGTTTCTCGTCGGCCTCTGGTCTGAGATTATAACCCAACTCCACCCTCAAAGGACCGAAAGGAGAATACCAGCGAATGCCGGCTCCGGCCGTATGCCTGAAGCTGGCTATGTCCACCAGACCGCTACTGCTGCTCAAGAAGGCATTGCCGGTATCATAAAAAATTACTCCTCTCAATTCCAGCTTCTTGAGGATGGGAAAGATGTACTCGAAATTGAAAAAGATTTCTGTATCACCCCCCACAATGTCACCTGTGACAGGATCCCTAGGGCCCACCCCGCCGGGTTTAAAACCCCGGATGGTGTCTATGCCACCCAGGAAAAATCTTTCATACACAGGCAGATCCTTCTTGCCCCAGCCGTAAGCATAGCCGAACTGCCCCCTTGCCATGAAAACCGTGTCCCATGGAAGGGGGAAATACTGGGCCGAGCTGATTATGTGTTTCACAAACTGGTTGTCCCCGCCCAAGCCGGCAAACTCAGTGGCGAAACTGGATAGATTCCCTCTGCTGGGATACAAGGACTGGTCCCTGGTATCATAAGTCAATCCAAATAGCACCTCGCTGGTCAGGTGTCGGCCTTTGAGTTCTCTGAAAACCAAGGCCGCATCCTTGTCCACATCTTTGACTTCCACATCCTCGATCCTGTAGCCCCAGAAACCCGTCAGCCGATCCAAGAACCTGTCCAGGGGATGAGTGAACATCAGATCCCCACCGATGGCGCTTCTGGTAAAGCTCAGGTATACCTTGTCCATGTTGTATGCATCCAGTTTCATGCTGGTGCGGGTATCTAGCAGCCAAGGATCTATGAAGGTGAAGGTATAGTATTGTCTTTTGGTGCCCAGCTCTGCTCTTAACCTCACCTTGTAGCCTCTTCCGAAGAGGTTGCTCTGTTGGATCTCAGCCACACCTATGATCTTGTCCACAGAGCTGTAACCAGCACCCAGGGAGAAGCTACCTGTCTGCTGCTCTTTGACCTCCACATTGAGGTCCACCACATCGGGACTGGACCCGGGGCTGGAAGTGATGTTGACTTCTTCGAAGTACTTGAGGGCCTTGAGCCTCTCGTTGCTTTTCTTGAGAGCTGTGCTGCTGAAGGTGTCTCCCTCTGCCAGCATCAGCTCTCGCCTTATGACCTTGTCCCTGGTCCTGGTGTTGCCCAGGATCCTTATCCTGCCGATATGCACCTTCTGCTTCTGCTGAATCCTAAAGATAACATCCACTGTCTTCTCAGCATCTTGTACACTGGTGAGGGGTTTGACTTCTGCATAGGCGTAGCCCAGGTCAGCATATCTCTCGGTAAGTTTCTCCATATCTTTCCTGAGTGTCTCCCGGCTGAAGGGATTTCCCTCCTTGAGGCCCAAAGAGGCTTTCATGGTTGCCTCTTCCTCCAAAAGATCCCCCTCCAGACGGATGTTCCTCACCGAGTAAACTGGGCCCTCTTCTATGGGAATGGTGATGTGGATGGAGTCATCCTTGGTTTCTATCCTTGGGGTTCCCACCTTGTTACGGATATGACCTCGGTTGTAATAAAAATCAGCCAGCTTCTCCACATCTTGTTTGAGAGTTTCCTGGTCCAGCACCCCGGAGTCAGTTATCCAGTGAAGCCAATCCTTCTCCTGGGTCTTCATGACTTTCTTGAGCTCTTTTTCCGAGAAATGCTCATTGCCTTCGAATTTGATGCTCCTGACCCAGAACTTGTTACCTTCTTTAATCTTGAGGACTACTCCCTTCTGATTGGCCTCTAGTTCCTTCAGCTCGTAAGAGACGTCAGCACCGTAAAAACCTTTTTCCTGATAAAGCTTCTTGATCTTCTCCACTGCATCTTTGAGAGCTTGGTAATTAAGAATAGACTGAGGCTGGATGGTTATGACCTCCCTGATCTTGTCACTGTCCATCTTGTCGTTGCCGGTTATCAATACCTCCCTTATGGTGGGTTTCTCCTTCACCAGGAAGGTGACAGCCTTGCCCTCCTTCAGGTCTTGCACATTGACCTGAACGTCTTCGAAATACCCCATCTTCTCTATCTCTCGGACATCGGCCTGGAGGCGCGATGGGGAATATTCATCTCCGCTGCGTGTCTTTATCTTGAGCAGGATCGAGTCAGATCCAATACGGCGATTTCCTTCCACTTTCAGTTGTACAACCTTGGGCCTCTGAACTATCCTGGAAAGAAGTCTGTCCACTTCCATGTCTGTGGCACTAAGGAGCTGATCCTTGTCCTGAGCCTGCACACCCACTGAAACCGGAGCTTCAGTGCCCTCTGCTTTCAACAGCCTCAAGTCCAGGCTAAGGGCCCTGCCTACCTGGGTAAGGCTCCCCCAGATCACCCATGCCGCGTTGGCTCCCAGAGCTTCACTTCGGGCCTGTTGTTCGCTGAAGCCTTCTTGGGGTGCTTGGCGCTCTGGTCTGTAACTAACCTCCACACCTTCCCCTTGGAGGCGTGCTGCCACCACTTTCTCCAACAACAGGCGCAATTCCTGGGCAGAGGGATCACCACTGAAAACCTGAAGAGGCAGCAGTTGCACCCTGACTGCGGCCTGGGCATTACCCTCACCCATGACCACACAACAGATCATCCAGCAGGCTACTATCGGCAAAAATGCACGTTTCATGACTCTCTCCCATTCCCCTATGCGTTCAGGGGAGTATGGCCCAGGATCCCGTCCACAAGTTCCAGTTGCCTTTGCATCTTTCTGCTCAATCCCGGGTTGTGGGTCACAACAACCAAAGTAGCTCCTAGCCTTGCCCTGATGTTCAAGAGAAGTTCCTCAACACCCTCGCCTGTTCGACGATCCAAATTGCCCGTGGGTTCATCGGCCAAGATCAAATGAGGCTCCAATACCAAGGCCCTGGCAATGGCCACCCTTTGCTGCTCGCCTCCCGAGAGCTCCCCGGGCTTGTGCTGCAGACGGTCCAACATGGCAAGCTCACCCAACACATCCCTGGCCATTCTTGCAGCCTGTTTTTTTCTCATCCCCTGGATGAGGGCGGGCATCATGACATTCTCCAGCGCCGTAAGCTCCGGCAACAGGTGGTGAAATTGGAAAACAAAGCCTATGGTCTTGTTACGAAACCGAGCCAACTCCCTCTCATCCCACTTGAACACGTCCCGGCCTTCAAAGAGCACCAGCCCTGAGGTCGGTCTGTCCAGGGTTCCCAGTATGTGCATGAGAGTGCTCTTGCCCACACCCGAGGCACCGGTAATGGCAAGACTTTCCCCCCTCTGCACATCCAAGTCAACCCCCCTGAGCACCTCTATGACCTGGCTGTCTTTTCTAAAGCAACGGGTGAGCCTGCGGACCCTTATGAGGGGTTCGCTTTCCCCCTTGAGGGCATTGATCTGCATTGCTTTGCCGCCTCCGGGGGCCTGAGCCTTTTCATTCATACCTCAAAGCCTCCACAGGATCAAGCTTGGACGCCCTCCAGGATGGGTACGCAGCCGCAAGTAGGCTTATGCTCAGGGTGGCAATTATGATCACTGCCACATCAAGCGCGTTGACTCTTGAAGGAATCTCCGGCATGTAGTAGGCCTCCGGGGGAAAGACCCTCAGGCCCGTCAGTTTCTCCAATACGGCCATGATGCTGTCCAGATTCCAGGATATTAATAGCCCCCCCAATGAACCCAACAGAGTGCCTGCCACCCCTATCATCAACCCCTGGAACAAGAAAATGAGCAAGATCTCCCTTGCCTTGGCCCCCATTGCCTTCAAAATTCCGACCTCTTTCTTTTTCTCCATGACCAGCATGACCAGGATGCTTATGATCAGAAGCCCGGCCACCCCAACTATGCAAAGCAAGATCACGAACATGACCCTCTTTTCAACATTGAGGGCAAAAAGAAGACTGCGGTTGCGCTCCATCCAATCCTCGGCCACATATTGTTTGCCCAGGGGGGAGGAATTTATGGCCCTGCGAAGCTCTGGTGCCCGGTAAAGATCCGCAAGCTTTAGTTCCACACCTGTTAACCTGCCTGGTGTTTCAAAAACCTCTTGGGCCACAGAAAGGGCCACGTATCCCAATCTGAAATCAAACTCCCAGTAACCTGAGTCAAAAAAACCCCTCACCTCAAACCTCTTCCACTTGGGAAGAGTGCCCCACGGAGTAGGCGTTCCAAGAGGAATCACCATCACAACGTGATCCCCGACCCCGCAGCCCAGATATCGCATGAGCTCTTTACCCAGCACTATTCCTGGATTTCCAGCCGCTGAAGGCCTGCTGAGGGACTCGGGGTCAATATCTTTGAGGATCTTTTTCAGGGGAAGCACCCTCGCAGCGCTGGCTGGATCCAAACCCCTGACCACAGCACCGGCTGCCCTTGAAGGCCCTTGCAGAATCACCTCCCTTGTCAAAAATGGAGTGGCACCCACCACTCCATCCATTTCCATGAGCCTTGCGACCAAGTCTACCTCCTGCATCACCTCCTCTTTGCGGCCCGTCACCACCACATGGGCTGTAAAACCCAGGATCCTTTCCTTTAGGCTCTCGGCAAAACCACTCATAACAGAAAGCACAACTATCAAAGCGGTGACTCCCACAGAGACTCCCAACACAGAAAGGAGGGTTACCAGGGATATGGCTGCATGTCTGCGTTTGGCACGCAGGAATTTTAGACCAATCCATAGTTCGTAGGCCATTGTCTCATCAGGCGCTGTGGGGCCTGGCAAAAGCTGCTCAAGCCCTTTGTTTAGCCTGTCCTTTACATGTTTTCTCAACTCATTCCCTTGCCAGAACACTGGACTCGGGTCTGAGTTGAGGAAACAATATGACATCTCTAATGGAGGGAGAGTCGGTCAGGACCATGACCAGTCGGTCTATGCCTATTCCCTCTCCTGCTGTAGGGGGCATCCCATGCTCCAGGGCCCTCAAGAAATCCTCATCCAGGGGTTGAGCTTCACTGTCTCCCCGGTCTCGCATTTCCTGTTGTTGCTGGAAACGGGCTCTTTGGTCGTCCGGATCCGTGAGCTCTGAAAAGGCATTGGCTATCTCTTTTCCTGCTATATATAGCTCAAACCTGTCCACCAGTTCCGGATCTTCACGACTCCTCCTGGCAAGGGGCGAAATTGCCACCGGATGATGGGTCACGAAGGTTGGACTCTCAAGATGCGGTTCCACCAAGGCATCGAACAACTTGGCCAGCACCTTGCCAAGCGTGTCTCTGCCCTCCAGAACCACATGACGTTGTTTGGCAAGCTCTTTCAAGCTTGGCAGATCCCCCAGGATTTCCCTGGGTACCTGCCCCAGTTCCACCAGGCCGTCCAGAAAACGCAACCTCTTCCAAGGTCTTTGCATGTTTACTTCTGAACCCTGAAAACACAAAGAAGGCCATTTCCCCAATTTAACAAGAAGAAACTCGAACAGCTCCTCTGTAAAGTCCATGAGCTGCTCGTAGCCGCAGTATGCACGGTAAAACTCCAACATGGTGAACTCAGGGTTGTGTTGGGTGGAGATACCCTCATTGCGGAAGTTCCTATTTATCTCATAGACCCTTTCCATACCTCCCACCACCAATCGCTTCAAGAAAAGCTCCGGGGCCACTCTGAGATAAAGGTCCACATCAAGAGCATTATGGTGGGTCACAAAAGGGCGAGCATCGGCTCCGCCTGGAAGGGGTTGCATCATGGGGGTTTCCACTTCCTCGAACCCGTGGGATTCCAAAAACTCTCTGATCCAGCGGATCACCTTGGCCCTAACCCTGAAGATTTCCCTCACATGGGGATTGATAAGCAGGTCCAGATACCTTTGACGATAGCGGGCCTCAATGTCTCTAAGACCATGCCATTTCTCTGGAAGGGGCCTGAGGGCCTTGGACAGGATCCGAAGTCTTTCAACCCTAAGGGTAAGCTCCCCGGTACGGGTTCTAAAGAGTCCTCCTGAAACACCCAGATGGTCTCCTACGTCAAGGCATTTGAAAACCTTTACTTCTTCATCTTTCAAGGAAGGAATGTGCAGCATGCATTGAATTCGGCCTGTGCGGTCCTTAAGATCCACGAAACTGACCTTGCCGAAATCCCTCTTTGCGGTTATTCGACCAGCCAGGGAGAAAACATTTCCCAGCTTTTCCAGGCTGGGTGAGTCCCATTGCCCATGTTGTTCCAGGATCTCACCCACCTCATGGGTGACCGAGAAGTCCTGAAGAAATGGATCGATCCCGCAAGCCCTAAGCTTCTCCAGTTTCCTCCGTCTATCAGAAATAAGCCCGCTGGCTTTTTCATTGCCCCCAATATCCAAAGATCCACCTCTCTTTCCCTGTTTCATACCTCCTCACAACACAGAGCATCTCCCCATTGCTTGAGCTGGCCCCTTGAGCACGCCTGCCCCTGTGGTTTCTTGTTAAGGGTCTGGGTTTGCGGCCAGCAAGATCAAGCCAATTGGGTTTCTGAATCACTTGCCTGTCCGACCAACCTACTATCGAAAAGAGCTTGTTTCGATTCTCAGACCGAAAGACCTTTTATAGCGGAACAGACCCTTTTTCGTCAAGCTGGCCACGAGGGAAGAACTTGCTGCTCGCCTGAATTTTGTTCCTCTTGTGGTACTTTGGAGGGAAGCCAAAGGCTGAATCGGCTGCCCTTGCCGGGCTGGCTTTGCAGTTCTATGCGGCCTCCCATTTCCTCCACGAGGCGGTGGGCAATGGACAGACCCAGTCCGGTGCCTTTTTCTTTGGTGGTAAAGAAAGGATCAAACACCTTGTCCCTGACCTCTTCGGAAATGCCCACTCCCGAGTCTTCCACCTCCACCACCAGCCAGCGCTCCTCTGAGTCCAGACCAGCAGGCAAGTCCCCAGAAGCCCAAAATGCTCTCACGATGAGATCTCCTCCATGGGGCATGGCCTCCAGGGCATTGTTTAGAAGATTCCAAACCACCTGTGTGAGTCTTTTGGAATCAGCGTAAATCATTAGCCCGGGAGATATTTCCGCTTTTAAGCTACAGGACTGTGTGGTCTGTTCCAGAAACAGGGTCAGGGTCTCCCTCAGAACCTTGGACAAGTCCATTTTTCTGGGGGTTGAGTGCTCCGGCCGAGCGAAATTTAGAAACTCCGTAAGAAGGCCGTTTAAACGCTTGGTTTCCCTCAACACAATCTCCATGAGCCTTCGGTTCGCCCCATCCAGAGTCAGCTCCTTTTGGAGTATCTGGATGGATCCGCTCACGGATGCCAAGGGGTTTCTTATCTCATGAGCTATTCTGGCAGCCATTTCGCCTATGGTGGCCAGTCTGTCCACCCTCCTGAGATGTTGCTCCATGGCCACGGCCTGGGTAAGGTCTTGAAAGTGAAAGATCGTGCCCATCAAGACTTCATCGTCTCCTTTGAGGGGAGCCAAAGAGAAGCCTAACTCCATGATCCGGCCGTCCGGACGGGTGTATTTCATGCTCTGGCGTCTCATCTGAGGATCATGCTTGCCTCTGGCAGCCTGTTTCAAGAGCCTGGAGGGAATCTGGGGAAAAACTTCTTCCAGGGGTTTGTTCAAGATAGATTCAGCTTGTATCCCTATCATCTCCAAGGCCGATTGATTCGCGTAGATGATCCTTCCAAAAGGATCGCAAGTCAAAAGACCGCTTGGCAGGCACTGGAGTATGTGCTCGTGGAGCAATGTGAGTTTGGAGAGGTCAGATTGTGCCACCTCCAGCTCTTCCCTGCTCACTTTGGCCTGTTCAGCCAGATAACTGCTCAGCAGTGCTACCAGAAAAAAGGCACTGACATTTATGATAATGGTGAAAAACACCTCACTACCCAAAGGTTGCATGGAGCGCAAGGAGCTGCTGAAAGCCGGTGGCAGCACCGAGAAAAACCTAAGATTCAGTATGCCTCCGTAAAGCAAGCTGCTTAGGGAAGCGCTAATCAGAGCCCCTCGCCGATAAAGCAGTATGCTGCCTGCTATAATAGAAAGGTTATAAGTAGAGGCAAAGATGCTCTCTTCAGCCCCTGTAAGGTATACCAGTGCCGTCTCCAGGGCGATGTCCATCAGCACCTGCACATATGCAAAGAGGTGCAGATCTCTCACCCTGGGCAGCAATGCCTTGTAAATGAGGCTGAGGGCCAAGACCAGAGCCAAAATGCTTGAAGGACCTATGAGAGGGGGGCGCAGAAGATCCCAAAGCTCCCTTGCCTGCAGAAGGAGAGTCCCACCCAGCAACAATACTGCAACCAATACCCTCAGGAGCACCAGCCAACCTAATCTACTCCTGAGAAGCTCTTGAGAACCAGAGCGGATAGGTGAATCTCCTTGGGTCAATCCACTGTTCCAGCAAGCTTAAAGATGGGCAAGTACATGGCAATAACTAGGCCGCCTATGGTGCCACCTAGAAAGATCATCAAGAACGGCTCGATGAGCGAGGTCAGAGCCTCCACAGCGGCATCCACTTCCTCATCGTAGAAGTCCGCTATCTTGGCAAGCATGACGTCCAGAGCTCCGGTGGACTCCCCTACGGCTATCATCTGAACCACCATGGAGGGGAATACTCCACTCTCAGAGAGAGGATCTGCTATGGTTCTTCCCTCTGCTATGCTGGCCCTGGTCTTGAGAATAGCCGATTCAACGGTCTTGTTTCCTGCGGTCTTGGCCACAATATCCAACCCATCCAATAGAGGCACGCCGCTTTGGATCATTGTGCCTAAAGTGCGGGTAAACCTGGCCACAGCCACCTTCCTAATCAGGTCTCCTATGACCGGGACACGCAGGATCAGGTCATCCATCAGTGCCCTGCCCTTGCGTGTGGCATAAAAACGGTTAAGACCAATGAAAAAAGCAACCACCACCGCTATGATAAAAAGAATGTAGCTCTGCACCCATTCACTCAAATCTATTACTATCTGGGTGGGAGTAGGAAGTCCTCCCCCCATATCCTCAAACATCTTCTTGAAAATGGGAATCACAAAAAGCAACAGAACCGCCACTACCGCCACTGCCACAACCAGGACCACGCTGGGATAAACCATGGCTCCCTTTACCTTCTTCTTGAGCTTCATGGCTTTTTCTATGTACGCTGCCAAACGGTTCAGTATGGTATCTAGGATACCTCCCACTTCTCCAGCCGCGATGAGGTTTACAAATAGCTCATCGAAGGTCTTGGGATGCTTTTTCAGGGCGTCTGCAAATGTAGAACCTCCTTCCACATCGCTCTTGATCTGTTTTAACATCTGTTTGAAAGTGCGATTGTCCGTCTGATTTGCCAGAATGTCCAAACATTGCACCAAGGGGAGCCCAGCATCTATCATGGTGGCGAATTGCCTTGTGAAGAGGACTATGTCCTTTTCAGTGACCTTGGGTTTGAGGAAAGATACATTCTCGAACAGGTCCTTGGGAGCTTGCTTGACCTTGGTGGGCTCTATTCTCTGGCGTCTAAGAACAAGGCGGACAGTCTCCTCATCGGGAGCTTCCATCTCGCCCTTGACTTTTTTTCCGGCCCTGTTGACTCCGCTCCATCTGTATAAGGGCATGACGCCTCCTGGCTAGATGGGCGAACCTCTGTAAGGAGGTCCGCAATGGTGTTTATCTTAGAGGCCTCTGTGGCCTCATCACCGGACGCTGTCCGGCCCCGCTGGCCAGCATGTTTCTTAGTTCCTCCGGATCAGAGGAGCGCGACAATGCCTCCTCCAGGGTGATCAACCTGCGCTGATAAAGGCTGGCCAAAGACTGGTTCATGGTTTGCATTCCGAACTTGGCCTGTCCTACCTGCATCTGGGAATAGATCTGGTGGATCTTATCCTCTCGGATGAGGTTTCTTATGGCAGCATTGGGGACCATTACCTCCAAGGCCAGAACTCTGCCTTTTCCGTCGGCCCTGGGAAGAAGCTGCTGGGAGAGCACCCCCTCGAGAACAAAGGAAAGTTGGGCCCTGACTTGTGGCTGTTGGTGCGCCGGGAAAACATCCACTATACGGTTTATGGTCTGCACGCAGGAGTTGGTATGCAAGGTGGCGAAGGCCAGGTGACCTGTCTCGGCAATGACAAGGGCGGATTCAATGGTCTCCAAATCCCTCATCTCGCCTATGAGCACCACGTCAGGATCCTGTCTAAGGATGTACTTTAGGGCATTTCGGAAACTCTTTGTATCCGCGTCAAGTTCTCTTTGGTTTATGACCGCTTTTTTATGTTGGTGCACGAACTCTATGGGGTCCTCGATGGTCACCACATGCACGTGTCTTTCGCTGTTGATCTTGTCTATGATGGAAGCCAGGGTGGTGGACTTACCGCTTCCAGTGGGGCCTGTGACCAAGACCAGGCCTCTTGGCCTGTTGGCCAACTCCGCCGCAACAGGGGGAAGACCCAGTTCCTCGAAACTCAAGATGCGGTTGGGAATGCTCCTGAAGGCAGCGGCCACTGCCCCTCTTTGCAGAAACACATTGGCCCGGAAACGACTCAACCCTTCAACACCGAAGGAAAGATCCAATTCCCAGTTCTCCTCGAACTTGTGTTTCTGAGCGTCCGTAAGGACGCTGTACACCAGCTGTTTGGTCTCAGCAGGCTTCAAGGGTGGCAGATCCAGCGGGACCAAAGAGCCATTGACCCTCAGTTGGGGTGGTATACCAGCCGTGATGTGAAGGTCCGAGGCTCCCTTCTCGATGGTCACTTTCAGCAACTGATGGAGAGAAACCATTTTTTACTCCCCCATTGACTCTGAGTCCTCCTAAGCGCCCATGGGACTCGACACTAGACAGTCTTGAGAAACCTTTCAATCCGGCGCAGTGCAGCGGATTACCTCTTCGATGGTGGTTATCCCCTCCTTCATCCGCATTATTCCACTTTGTCTGAGGGTCATCATTCCAAGCCTCATGGCCTCTTTCTTTATCTCGCTGGCCGAAGCCCCCACAAGTATCAACTCTCTGATCTCTTCCCCCACGGGCATCACCTCGTAAAAAGCAATTCTGCCCTTGTAACCTGTGTGCAAACAGTAATCACAGCCTCGGCCTCTGAAGACCCGCACTTGAGGAATCTCCTCTTCTGGCACGCCCAGCTCCAGCAATGCCGTGCTGGGCAACTTCACCTCCTCCTTGCACTTGGGGCATATCTTCCTGCCCAATCTTTGGGCCAGGATAAGGTTCGTGGCCGAAGCCACCAAGAAGGGCTCAATGCCCATATTCAAAAGACGGTTCACGGTGCTGGGAGCATCATTGGTATGCACGGTGCTAAGCACCATATGTCCAGTTAGGGCAGCCTTGATGGCTATCTCAGCTGTTTCAAAGTCCCTGATCTCCCCGACCATTATTATATCTGGGTCCTGCCTTAAAAAAGATCTAAGAGCAGCGGCGAAGTTGAGCCCTATCTCCTCATGCATCTGTACCTGGTTTATGCCCGGCAGATTGAACTCCACCGGATCCTCTGCTGTCATGATGTTGTCAGACTCTTTGTTGAGCTCCGCCAGGGCCGAATAAAGGGTCGTGGTCTTGCCGCTTCCTGTGGGCCCTGTGACAAGCACCATGCCGTAAGGCCGGTGAATGGCCGCCTTGAATTGCTTGAGCTGATTCTCCTCGAAACCCAACTTGGTCATGTCCAGCTGTAAGTTGGACTTATCCAGAAGCCTGAGCACTACCTTCTCGCCCCAAAGTGTGGGCACCACCGAAACACGGAAATCCATCTCTCTGTTTTTACCGAACCTCATCTTGATTCGGCCGTCTTGAGGCAGTCTCCTCTCGGCGATGTCCAGCTGGGCCATTATCTTTATTCGAGAGATCACGGCATTTCGTATTTTGAGGGGCAGGCCCATGGCCTTCCTGAGAACCCCATCCAGGCGATATCTAACCCTAAAGCTCTTCTCGTAAGGTTCTATGTGGATATCGCTGACACCTAGTTTTATTGCCTTTATTAGAATACCGTTCACGAGCCTCACTATGGGGGCATCCACCTCCAAGGTGAGCACCTCGTCCCTTACATCCTCCACCACCTCCACATTTTCCACAGCCACATTCACCAGGCTTTGAAAATCGTCCTCAGAAAAACCTGAGAGGGCGCTTTCTTCCTCCTCACCAAAGCCCGGGACCTCCTCATGCTCCTCCTCTGCATGGAAATAGTCCTTTGCCTCCATGACCGAAGGCCCAGTGTCCATCCCCTTTCCGCCGTAATACCTCTTGATGGCTTCCAGAAGTTCAGCCTCTGCCACCAGCACTGGTTCTATGTTATAGCCAGTCATGAACTTGATATCGTCCAGGGCCACCAGCTGCGTAGGATCGCTCATGGCCACTGTGAGGGTGGATCCCACTCTTTGCACTGGGATTAGCAGAAACTTCTTGGCCAGTGATGCAGGAATGAGTTTTATCAACTCGGGCTGGATCTCAACCTTCCCGAGTTCCAGGGTGCGGATCTTGAACTGGCGGCTCATGAACTCCACGAGGGTTTTTTCGCTCACAAAACCCATTCGTATGAGGATGCCGCCCAGCCTGCCCCCGTGTTTTTTCTGTTCCTCCACGGCCCTGGCAAGCTGTTCCATGGTTAACAAACCGTTTTTAACCAGGAGCTCGCCTATGCGAAGCGCCATGGAAGCACCCCTAAGATACCTGAGCTCAGCAGTCCACTGGGCTGCATCGAATTGTAGGGAGCCCATGAGGCCCATGTCAAGCCGAAAGAATTCCTTAGCTGTGATCATTGTTAACTGATCCTGAATGATGTGGGTAGGCTGCTCGGCGTTTCTTGACATCCATGGGGCTTCTGGTAGGCTAAGGTTTCTATGTGTTAGGTGGCAGCAGCGCGATGGAGGATTGAATCTAATGGACTACAAGGAAACTCTCAATCTGCCCAGGACTCCGTTTCCCATGAAGGCCAACCTGGCTCAGAAAGAACCAGAAGTGATGGCCCAGTGGGAGGCCATGGATATCTATTCCAATATCAAAGAAGTCTCTAAAGGCAGGCCCAAGTTTATCCTCCACGATGGGCCGCCTTATGCCAATGGCCATATACACATAGGCACGGCCATGAACAAGATCCTGAAGGACCTCATCGTAAAGTCAAAGTTTATGGCCGGATACGACAGCCATTATGTGCCAGGGTGGGACTGTCACGGGCTTCCCATAGAGCATCAGGTTGATCTCATGCTGGGTGGGAAAAAGGCCCAGCTTTCCACTTCTGAAGTCAGGCGCCAGTGTCGCAAATATGCTGAAAAGTTCATAGCAATCCAGAGGGAGGAATTCAAGAGGCTGGGGGTCTTCGGCGACTGGGAAAAGCCATATCTCACCATGGCCTTTGCGTATGTGGCAGCCATTGTCAGAGAGTTCGGACGTTTTTTCCTCCAGGGTAGCGTGTACAGGGGCAAGAAACCGGTTTACTGGTGCTACTCATGTAAGACTGCCCTGGCTGAAGCCGAGGTGGAATATGCTGAGCACAAGACCCCTTCCATATTCATCTCCTTCCCCCTGCGATCCGATATCTCGGGCAGGGTGAGCTCCCTCAAAGGGAAACAGACTTCGGTAGTCATATGGACCACAACCCCTTGGACAATACCTGCCAATCTGGCCATAGCCGTCCATCCGGAGTTCGAGTATGTGGCTGTGGAAAACCAGGGGCAAGTATACATCCTGGCCCAAGAGCTCCTTTCCTACGCCTCAGCCAGCTTTGGATGGCCTCCGGCAGATCCCGTTGCCAAGTTCAAAGGAGCCGTCTTGGAGGGCCTCACATGTAGCCATCCCTATCTGGAAAGGGAGTCCAAGCTCATCTTGGCTGATTTTGTCACCCTGGATGCTGGGACCGGCTGTGTCCACATAGCGCCAGGACACGGGAAAGAGGACTATGAGATTGGAGTCAGATATGGGCTTCCGGTGTACGCACCGGTGGATGACGAAGGTCGTTTCACCCATGAGGTGGAGTATTTCTCAGGCCAGTTCGTCTTCAGCGCTAATCAGGCTGTGATCTCCAAACTCCAGGATGTGGGCAGGCTGCTGGCACAGGAAGAAATAACCCATGAATACCCCCACTGCTGGCGTTGCAAAAAACCCATAATCTTTAGGGCCACAGAACAGTGGTTTATCTCCATGGAGGCCAATGGATTCAGAAACAGGACCTTGGAAGAGATAGACAAGGTAGAGTGGATACCTCCCCAAGGACGGGACCGCATCTATGAGATGATCAAACACAGGCCGGATTGGTGCGTTTCAAGGCAACGCTCCTGGGGAGTTCCCATAACTGTTTTCTACTGCGTTTCATGTGGAGAGGTCCTGGCCAATGAGGAAACCTTTTCAAAGGTGGCATCCATTTTCCAGGAGGAGGGAGCTGAGGCCTGGTTCGAAAAGGATGCAGGGCAACTTCTTCCAGAGGGATCCAGCTGTTCCAAGTGCGGTAACAAGGAATTCCGCAAGGAGACGGACATACTGGATGTTTGGTTCGATTCGGGGGTTAGCTGGGCTGCGGTGTTGGAGTGCAATCCAGAGCTGGAGTATCCAGCCCATATGTACCTGGAGGGAAGCGACCAGCACCGTGGATGGTTCCACAGCGCTCTTCTTACCTCTGTGGGGACCAGGGGCAAGGCACCCTACAAGAGCGTTTTGACCCATGGCTTTGTGGTGGATGGGCAAGGCAAGAAGATGTCCAAGAGCCTAGGAAACGTGGTAGTGCCAGAGGAGGTAATAAAGAAGTACGGTGCAGAGGTATTGAGACTGTGGGTGTCGGCCGAAGACTATAGAGACGATATGAGGATCTCGGGAGAGATACTGCAGAGGTTGAGCGAGGCGTACAGGAGAATTCGCAACACGGCTCGGTTCATGCTGGGTAACCTCTTTGACTTTGAGCCGGCCCTCCACCAGGTTCCCTATGAGCAGCTCAGAGAGATAGACCGATTTGCATTACACAGACTTCACGGGGTAATCAACAGAGTCCGCAAGGCTTATGAGACATATTCCTTTCACACCGTGTTTCACACCCTCCACCAGTTCTGTGCAGTGGACTTAAGCGCCTTGTACTTGGACGTGCTTAAGGATGTACTCTATGTACAAGCCCCCACGGATCAGCAACGTAGATCTGCCCAAACGGTTATTTTCGAGACCCTGCGCAGCCTCACCTTGCTCATGGCACCTGTTCTGAGCTTCACGGCCGAAGAAATATGGCACCACATGCCAAAGTGGGAGGGCAAACCTCAAAGCGTCCACCTGGCAAGTTTTCCCGAGGCTACTTCCACCTGGGAAGACCGGGATCTGGCACTTCGTTGGGAAAAGTTTCTGAGCCTCAGGGCAGAAGTGACCAAAGCCTTGGAAATGGCACGCAGGGAAAAGAGGATTGGACTTGCCCTAGACGCCAAAGTGATCCTGGAGCCGCCTCCTGACTGGAGGGAGCTCCTCAAAAACAACCGCAGTCTTCTCGAAGAGCTTTTCATCGTGTCCCAACTGGAAATCACAGAGGTTCCCATCACCGGAGAGCTCTTGGAGAGTGAGGAATTGCCGGGGTTGCGAATCCGCGTGGAACAAGCCTCGGGCAGCAAGTGTCTTCGATGCTGGAAATGGGATGAGTCGGTGAGCAGCCAGGCGGATCGTCCCAATGTCTGTGCTCGCTGTGCCGGGGTTTTGGACAGGATAGCCATCTGATGCAGTTCTACCCCCGACGGGCCTACCTGGGTGTATTGGTGGCGGTCACAGTGCTGGTTTTGGACCAGTTGACCAAGGCGGCGGTGGTTGAGCATATGCGTCTTCACGAGTCCCTAACGGTGATCCCTGGGTTCTTTAACCTTACTTATGTACGTAACACAGGAGCGGCCTTTGGACTCCTGGCCACCCAGTCCCCAGGGATCAGGTCTTTGGTTCTGATAGCCTCTAGCTTGATTGCCATGGGCTTCATTGTTTGGATATGGTGGCGCGAAAGGGACTCTTCATGGTGCCGAGTGATTTGCCTGGGATTGATCCTGGGAGGTGCCTTGGGCAACCTGGTGGATCGAATACGCTTGGGAGAAGTAGTAGACTTCTTGGACCTCTACTGGGGTAAATACCACTGGCCTGCATTCAACGTGGCAGACTCTGCTGTGACAGTGGGAATCCTGGTGTTGCTGCCCTCCCTGATCTTGTCTCCCAAAGCAAGATGAACGCCTTGATTCTGGCTATTCCCAAAGATCATGTGGGTTTGTCTTCCAGTATGGCCGTGGGGATTTGGGGCATAGGAGTAATGTCACCGGTCCTGGGAAATAATGGAGGTCAAGGCACATGTGCTTCCAGCGGTTGAGCTGTGCTCCACAATGGAACCAAAAGCATATTCATGGGCCAAGAACTGTGGGCAATGGATCGCTTTGGCCCCAAGCCCAAATGAAAGGTCAAGGTTCACCTGCTTAGAAGGCGTATCATGATCTTGGAATTCGGATTTGGTCTTTGTCTTGTTTGAGGTGATATGGGGCAACTGCCAGAAACCCAGCTAGTCAGGCACAACCAGTACAACATAACCCCTCTTGGCCAGCTCACTGGCTTTGGCTGCGGCCTCCTCCCTGCTGTCATAACGGCCAATCCTCACCCGATGAAGCTCCAAACTTCCCATGCGTACTTGACTTATCCTCGCAGTGGGGGAACCCATCAGGCCATCCAGCTCTTTCTTGAGTGCCTGGGCCTTGCTTATATCGGAAAATGCTCCCAGCTGCAGGCAGTAAAAAGGCTTGGCCGAGAAGTCAGCCACCTGACCGCCTGGAGGATCCCCTAAGATCTCTAGGCGCACCCTGGTGGTACCAGGTCCCACCATGCCCAGAATCCGCGCAGCAGAATAGGAAAGATCTATCACCCTGTCTTTTACAAAAGGACCCCTGTCGTTCACCGTAACTTCTACTGTTCTGTGATTCTCCAGGTTGGTCACAAGAACCCTTGTGCCCAGGGGCAAAGTGCGATGCGCTGCTGTCAGCTGGAACATGTCGTAAATCTCTCCGCTGGAGGTAGGATTACCATGAAAGCCCGGCCCGTACCATGATGCAACCCCTTCCTGAACTCTCACGGGCTGGGGGGTTTCAGATCTGGACTCAGGCTGGACAGCGGGACCTGCAGGCGCTCTTGAAACCGGGGCTTGGGCCGGGGTATGGGAACAGCCCCAGATCCCCATGGCAAAACACACCATCATCATGGCGGCTATGCTACAAAATAGCAGTCCCCCTGGGAACTTAGGCTCAAGAAGCCTTTGGAGGAGTTTCCCGGGGGATAGAAAACCTGATGTCAGGCCACGGCCCCCTTTTTTCCCCTCATGGACTTGAATACCTTGCCCCTTAGTGCTTCCCTGATGGCCATCTTGAGTTGCTCGAATCCGAAGGGTTTGGGTAGCACGGCCTTTACCAGGCCCTCCTCCAAGGCCATCTTGGCCAGGCGACCCTCCGGTACGCCCGTAAGCAACAAGATCACAGCCTCCTGATCCATGTCCCGAATTGCTTTGGCTGCGGCATGGCCGTTCATCACAGGCATTTCCACATCCATGATCACCAGATCCGGACGAGTGAACCGATAGCGCTCCACAGCCTCTGAACCATCTGGTAAGAGCTCCACCTGCTCGCACCCCCAATGAGCCAGGAGTGCTCCCATGAGGGAATGAATAGATAGATCGTCGTCCACAACCATGACCCGGGAACCTGCCAGAGTAAAGTCCATGGATTCCTCCAGTTGGCTGGGCCTTCTGTGCTGGATGCATGTGATCAGAACCTAACAGAGCATATCCGGGATCCACGAAGGAGTCAAGTAAATTATCAATATATTGTATCTGATTGATATCAAAATCCATATCTTGTGTCTCGCCAGATCCCATAGAGGTTCAATCAGGCTGCGGCAAGATCTTCTCCATGATCTCGTCGTCCAGACCAAAATAATGCCCCAGCTCATGGAGGACTACCTCCTGGATCAGCCGGATCATCTCCGCCTGGTTGCTGCACTGGGCTTCTATGGGTTTTCTGTAAAGGCTGATACGATCTGGAAGCACATTTCCATAATAAAACCCTCGCCTGGCCAGCGAAACGCCTTGGTAAAGGCCCAATAGCTCTTGAGGATCCTCGAGTCCCAGTTGATCCAATACTTCCGGAGGAGCCACATCCTCCACCACCACAGCCAAGTTACTGATCCTGCTCCTGAACGGCTCAGGAAGCCCTTCAATGGCTTTCTTGACAGCCCTCTCGAATTGAACTCTATTCACACCAGACACACCTCCATGGACTTTGATTATGACAAAGCCCAGATTGCGAATCCAGCTGTCCTGAAATCCCGGGTGAACACAAGATCTCTTGTATCCAAAAAATCTGTTTTCCGGGCTTACTAGGTCCTGGAGGATTTCTCAACACGCCCTGCTCAAAATAAGATTTTATGATGCTATTATCTTGATATCAAAAGGTTATTTATTGGATCATTTTTTGAGTTGACAGTCCAATATTTATTGGATAGTCTTAGGCTCTCATTTTTAGGCTGATTATTTGGATACAATGGTTCCAGGCGGGCCAAGTCCATGGCGACCTCCAAATGTTTGGAGCGTAGGGAGTCCATTCGAGAGCAAGTACATGAAAGGCTCAAGGCCATGGTGCTTTCAGGCGAGATTGGGCCAGGTGAGAGGCTCACTGAGGAGCACCTTGCCCAAAGGCTGGGAGTGAGCCGCACACCCATAAGAGAGGCGCTCCACAAGCTGGCCTCAGAGGGGCTGATTCAAGCTCTTCCTACCAGGGGGTTTAAGGTCTCTGAGGAATCCAGGGAAGAGATGGAAGAAGTCTTTGAGTTGAGGGCTGTGTTGGAGGGTTATGCCATGGGGCTGGTCGTGCGCAAGATTGATCAGGAAACCCTCCACCAACTTGAAGATTACATTCAGAGGGCCGAAGAGGCATACGACAGAAAAGATACCAACCAAGTCTTTCATTGGAACACCAGATTTCACGATACCCTCAACGCCCTTGTTTCTCATAGGCCCAGGCTTCACCAGCTAATAGCCGATCTGAGGAAATATGTTCTTCGCTACCGCAAGAACACCCTTTCCTACCTTTCTGGGGCCAGGCGAAGCATAGAAGGCCACAAGAAGATAATGATGGCCCTGCGGCTAGGAGATCCAGAAATATGCGAGAGGATCATGCGCGAGCATGTAGGGGAGGCCATGGAGGACGCTTTCCAAGGGATCCAGAAACCACCTTCCCAAGCAAATGGAAAGTTGAAATGGAAAAGTAGAGGAGGTAAAAGGAGCTGAGCTCATGAATCACAAAAGCGGAAGACATTTCTTACAGATCCCAGGGCCCACCAATGTACCGGACAGGGTTCTGCGTGCCATGTCCAGGCCCACCATAGACCACAGGGGACCTGAATTCGCTCGTATGACCAAGGAAATCCTGGAGGGCCTAGGCCGGATATTCCAGACCAAAGGCGCGGTGATCATTTACCCGTGTTCTGGAACCGGGGCCTGGGAAGCCGCCCTCGTAAACACCTTATGCCCTGGTGACAAGGTTCTAATGTTTGAAACAGGCCATTTTGCAACACTCTGGTACAACATGGCCTTGGCCCTGGGCTTGGATGTGGAATTCATCTCCACTGACTGGAGGAGAGGTGCGGATCCAGCCCTAGTAGAGGAGAGGCTCACAAGGGACAAGGCTCACCAGATAAAGGCTTTGGCCGTGGTGCACAACGAGACCTCCACAGGTGTCACAAGCCGCATTGAGCAGATAAGGCAGGCCATGGACAGAGCCGGCCATCCTGCCCTTCTTCTGGTGGATACCATTTCTTCCTTGGCATCCATAGATTACAGACATGAAGAGTGGGGAGTGGATGTCACGGTGAGTTGCTCCCAGAAGGGTCTTATGCTTCCTCCTGGCTTGGGCTTCAATGCCATCAGCAACAAGGCATTGGAGGCCAACCAAAAAGCCAGACTTCCTCGCTCCTTCTGGGATTGGAAACCCATGCTGGAGGCCAACAGCTCTGGCTTCTTCCCCTATACCCCGGCCACAAATCTCCTCTACGGGCTCCAAGAGGCCATTGGCATGCTCGAAGAGGAAGGGCTCCCCAGGGTCTTTGCGCGTCATGCCCGCCACGCCGAGGCCACCCGAAGGGCCGTGAGGGCCTGGGGCCTGGAAACCCAGTGCGCCCATCCCCAGGAACACAGCAACACCCTCACAGGAGTGAGGATGCCCGATGGAATAGATGCAGACCGTGTAAGAGGAGTCATCCTGGAGAAATTTGATATGTCCCTTGGGACAGGGCTTGGAAAACTCAAAGGCAAGATGTTTCGCATAGGGCATTTGGGAGATTTCAATGACTTGATGCTGTTGGGTACCCTGGGTGGAGTAGAGATGGGGCTTGCCCTGGCGGGAGTTCCCCACAAGAAGGGAGGGCTTCAGACAGCCATGGATTATCTCACGGACACCCAGGAGGATCTTCAACAAGAAACCAAAGCAAAGGAGGAGTGAGATGAAGGCCAGAATCCGGATTGCGTGCTTGGTTACTGGGGTGTGCATGGGTCTTTTCATTTGGGCCACCAAGGCATTCCCTGCAGAGGAGATCAAGTTCGGCCATGTGGGAGCTCCAGGGTCACTCTTTGCAGTATGTGCAGATGAATTCGCCAAGAGAGCCAACGCCAAGCTGGGCGACAAGGCAAAGGTGGTAGTATTCGGCTCAAGCCAGCTGGGTGGGGACAGCGAGCTTCTGAAAAAACTGAAATTGGGAACCGTGGATTTGGCTCTTCCCTCCACCGTAATGTCCTCTGTGTCAGACATCTTTGGTATTTTTGAAATGCCCTATCTGGTCAAGAACCGCTGCCACATGAAAAAGATTGGAGAAGAGATCTTCTGGAAGCAAATTGCCCCTGCAGCAGAGGAAAAGGGTTACAAGATAATAGGGCTGTGGGAAAACGGCTTCAGGCACATTACCAACAACAAGAGTCCCATCACAGTGCCAGAGGATCTAAAGGGAGTGAAGCTGCGCATACCAGAAGGGGAGTGGCGGGTTAAGATGTTTAAGGCCTACGGTGCCAATCCCACACCCATGGCGCTCTCAGAGGTATTCGTGGCCCTCCAGACAGGGGTAGTGGACGGGCAGGAAAATCCCTTTCCCCAAATCTTCAGCCAGAAATTCCATGAGGTGCAAAAGTATCTTTCCCTCACAGGCCATGTGTACACGCCGGCTTATGTTACAGCGGGCAAGACCCGCTGGGCCAAGCTTCCCGGGGATGTAAGAAAGGTCTTGGAGAGCACAGCCAGGGAAATGCAGGAGTTCGTTTATAAGACTGCAGAGAAGATGGACAACGAGCTTCTGGACAAGATGAAAAGCTCTGTCAGGGTCAACGAGGTCAACAAGGATGCCTTTGTCAAAGCCAGCCAGCCCGTTTATCAGGAATTCGGCAATGCAGTTAAAGGAGGCAAGGAGCTCATAGACAAAGCCTTGGCCCTAGCCCAGGGATGCTGAATCTGCTGAAACTATAAAAGTTGGGCAGCACATCGGCACTCTTTTGGAGAGCCCAACACCCTGCTGATTCGGAAGAACCTGGTTTGGTTTTGTACCAGAAAAAAATAGTTGAGTCATGCTCCCAAGAAGGAGGCCAGCAAGATAATGGCAAGTTTCAGGAGTGTTTTTCAGAGGGCTTTGGAGACATGGGTCATACTGCTTATGTTCTCCATGACAACAGTAGTGGTGGGAGCTGTGATCTTTAGAAAGATGGGGCAGTCTCTGGGCTGGGCGGACGAGATTTCCAGGGTGCTTCTGGCCTGGGTCACCTATTACGGCTCCGCACTGGCTGCCCTCAAGAGAGCCCATATAGGCTTTCCCGGGCTCTTGGAGAGATTTTCCCCCAAAAGACGTCTGCCTCTGGTGATCTTGGGAGAGCTATTCGTAATCGGGTTTTTCCTTCTCATGGCATGGGTGGGCATGCAAGTCTATGAGGTCTTGGAAGGGGATACCCTGGTCAGCCTCACATGGGTTCCCCTTCGCCTTACCCAGTCCGTGATACCTGTGGGTGCTGCCCTATTTGTGATAGCCGAGCTCTTGAGCCTCCCGGAGATCTTGCGCTCCCCGAGACTCAGTGAGCTTGAGGTCAAATCCACGGCCCCTGGCAAAGCTTCTGAGGAGGCAAGGCCATGACAACCACCATCATATGGATGGCCTTACTTCTTTTCGGGCTGGTGCTCATCAACGTACCCATTGCCATTGCCCTGGCCGTGGTGGCGGTGGGTGCCATGGTGCTCACACAGGGAGCCCAGGTGCTGCCCAACGTGGCTTTGGTCATGTACGACGGAGCCACTTCCTTTTCACTTCTGGCCATCCCGCTTTTCATATTCGCCGGAGCCATCATGAACGCCACGGGCATTTCCAGGAGGCTCATAGCCTTTGCCTCAGCCCTGGTGGGGTTTATCCGGGGGGGACTGGCCATGGTTAGCATAGTCACCTCCATGTTCTTTGCCGAGATGTCGGGCTCTGCTGTGGCAGACGTTGCCGCCTTGGGCACGATCCTGGCTCCTGCCATGAAGAAATCCGGCTATCCCAGGCAGTTCGCAGCCGCCGTGCTTTCTTCCGCAGCCACCATAGCCGTGATCATACCCCCTTCCATCCCCATGATCCTTTATGCAGTGATGTCGGAGAGCTCGGTGGTCAAGCTCTTTCTGGCAGGGGTGGTACCTGGGGTACTGGTGGGAATCTTGATGATGCTCATGTCTTACTGGTTCGCCAGAAGGCACAACTACCCCGTGGCAGAGGTATTTGAGTGGAAAAAACTTTGGAGAACTTTCAAGGAGGCCTCCTGGTCCTTTCTCCTGCCAGTGGTGATACTGGGGAGTATCTTCGGAGGGCTGGTTACTGCCACCGAGGGAGCTGGTCTGGCCGTTGTAACGGCTTTGCTGGTAGGTGGGCTCATCTATAGGGAACTTCGCTGGAAGGATCTGCGAAAGGCCATGTTGGAGGGTGCAGTCTCCACAGCGGTCGTGATGCTCCTTGTGGCCTCCTCGGCTCTTCTGGGCACCTATCTCACAGAGCTACGGGTCCCACAGAAGCTTGCCGAGACCATAATGGGGCTCACGGGAAACCGTTATGTGATTCTGGCCCTGCTAAACCTATGCTTCTTGGTCTTGGGATGCTTTCTGCACTCGGCTGCAGCCATCATCCTGGTCGTGCCCATAGTGATGCCCCTGATCCACGCCTCTGGCATAGACCCTGTTCATTTTGGCATAGTGGTTACCCTGAACCTGGGCATAGGTCAGCAGACCCCTCCAGTGGCCAGTGTTCTGATAACAGCTTGCTCTGTGGCCCGGGCAGACATCTGGGAGGTAACCAAGGTAAATGTTTACTTCGTTGGAATTATTTTCCTTGTCTTAATGCTTTGCACCTATGTGCCCAGCATTCCCATGTGGCCCGTTCATCTTTTCTACGGCGGCTGATCAGGAAACGCTCAGGGCTGTAGGTAGGTTTAGGACACAGGGCGGGCAGCTTTGCTCCCAGAAGCTCTCTATGTGATCCCCTTACTGAATTTCTCCAGGAGCTGCTCGGCCCTCTTGGGGTTGAAGGCCCCGCACTCGCAGCACTTGGCCAGTATCTTGCTTGCTTTCTTGGGACTCAAGCGTCTCAGTTTAACCTGTTCTATCATCTTGCGGATGAGATTAAAGGAGACCATACCATGCCCACACATGGTGTGGATCTCTAGGATATGCCTTTCCGGAAGCCTGTCTTTGGCACCCCAGAAGCCAAGGGAGTGCTCCACGCTGTGGCGCTGGATTCCGGCCTTGGCACAGCAGGCCTTTACCTCTTCCAGAAGCCCGCTTACATTGATGCAGATCCCCAGATCCGCACGAATCAGGTCCTCTATGACCTTCTGTAAGCTTTCCATGTCAGCAAAGACGGCAGCTGCTGCAGACCCGTCCCCCTGTTGGGAAATGAGCTTGTTTATGTCTATATCGTCCTGATGTATGTTTCCCTGTTTAGCATCACCTATATTCACAGGATTGTGCCTCAGGCAGATGCGCATGAACTCTCTTATTTTAGGACCTGAGCCCTCCCTGTTGCGGGACTTGGCCGTATGGGCAAAAACCACGAAATCCCCTTTGAGGGATTCCACATCTCCCTGGCGGTGAAGTGTGTTGGTCATCTGTCATCTCTCCTGGAATAGAGGCCTTCCAAGCCCCAGGTTGGTCTTCCCATTGGGAGACAACTTGTACCCGGCTTGTCTTACCAAAGACTCATGGACAACGCTTCCATCGGCCGCGCATTTGGAAGCGATCCCAACGCTTATGACTGTGTCCACCTGGTGTTGCACTTCTTCCAAGACTTTTAGCACCTGCCCAATATTCTCCATGCGGGTCTTGAGTTCTATGATGGCTGATAAAACCTTCTCATCTAGCACATCCTCCCTGATCCGACCTGTCTTGGTATCGGTCATGAGCTGGGTGACGGGATTCTCTGGCTCGAATTGGACCTGCGCCTGCGCCAGGGCCATACCAACCTTCTGGATGTCTCTGAACCTGGCCCCTATCCCGGGCCGCCCCAGCTCTACCACAAAGCCCACATCCCCTTCCCTGAGCCTGCCCGTGACCTCATTGCTCTTGATTTCGTCCGTACCCCTTCCATGCACCCCAGTGCCCTCATGGACCGTGGAAGGATCGCTGAAGGTGGCCCTTATGGATCTAGGCCATTGCAAAGGCGGAGGAGTCAGAGCCCCTGTGGGGCAAAGGTCAGGCTCGGCCAGGTACCCCAGTCGAAAAACGCCCAGAATCTTCCTAACCGCTCTTACAAGCCAGGGGCTGTAACCCTCATTTCGCAGCACCCTGTAACAGGTCCTGCACTCCACGCATTCCTCCTGGTTGACTACCGACTTGCCATCCTCGTCCAGATAAATCACCCCCATGGTACAAACCGCATGGCAATTCCCACAGCCTACACACTTTTCTTTGTCTATTTCCATGAATCCTCCGCAGATAATTGTATCCAAAATTTTGCCAGGCTAGTTTTTGAGTTTAGTCGCTCTGCTGGGCCTCGTCAAGGTTTTTGCTCTTAATCATTGGGAAAAAAGAAAGGTAGAACAGACACAGATAAGGCAAATTAAACCTTTACAAGTTGATCCAATGTGGAAATTTGCATACAATAAAGACTAGATTTCTTTTTTCCCACCCGGGATTCCGGAGGTCTGAATTGGAACCATCTCTGCTTAGATCTTTGACTCAGCTCAAGAAAAGCATACGAGGCCACATGAGTTGGGACCCTGTTACAAGATCTCTATACGCTTCAGGGGCATGTCTCTACAGGGTATTGCCCGGTGCGGTGCTCTGGCCTAGAGAGCCCAGGGATGTGGTTCTTACCCTGGAACTGGCCAGGAAGGAATCCGTACCTGTGACAGCCAGAGGTGGGGGCACCAGTAGGACAGGAAACGAACTGGGAGAAGGAATTGTCATTGATTTCTCAAAGTACATGAACCGCATCTTGGATCTGGATACCAATGCCAGGACAGTTAGGGTGGAGCCCGGGGTGATCTTGGCGGATCTAAACGCATTTCTGAAACCCCACGGCCTCTTCTTTCCCCCTGATCCTTCCACCAAAGATCATTGCACCATAGGCGGCATGATTGCCAACAACTCCAGCGGCCCCATGTCTGTCAAGTACGGCACCACCAGAAGATACGTGAAATGGCTTGAGCTGGTTTTGAGCAATGGTGAAATCATCGGTACAGGCCCTGTAAGTTTGGATGAAACTTTGGAGACGCGGGGCAGCAGAGAAAAGAATATTTACAAGGCCATGGCCGAGATAATGGAACGTTACAGCCAGGCCATGGAACAGGAGCGCCCAGAGGTCACCAAAGACTCCTCAGGTTACCATTTGTGGGAAGTCAGGAAAGCAAAAGGCATGCTGGATCTGACCCCCATGTTGGTGGGTTCTGAGGGCACACTGGGAATAGTGACCCAGGCAGTCCTTCAACTCATGCCTCTTATGCCAGCCAGACTAAGCGGGTTGGTATACTTTGATGATCTTTCAAAGGTGGGAGAGGCCACCCAAAAAATACTGGAATTCAAACCGGACATGCTGGAGATCATGGAAAGACAGATCCTGGATCTGGCCAGAAAGAGATACCCTACCTTGGCCCAGCACCTGCCTGAAGCCACAGAGGCCATGTTAGTGGTGGAGTTGGAGGGCCAGGAGCAAGGTGCTCTGAGGGAACTCTTCTCCCAAATGGCCCATGAGCTCTTGGAAAGGAGACTGGCCCGGGAATTCAAGGTGGCATCCGGCCCCCAGGAAATGGAACTTTTCTCGAGAATCAGGAGCATCTCGGGCCCGATCCTAAACAGAGTCAAGGGTTCGCGCAAGCCCAGGGCATTCATAGAGGACCCGGCGGTACATCCCAGCCGGCTTCCAGAATATATCGAGGGTTTGAGACAGTTGTTCAAGAAACATGAAGTGGAGGCTTCCATTTACGGACATGCAGGTGATGGAAACCTCCACAGCATGGTCTTCTTGGATCTCAGCCGGCCTGAGGAGATCCAACGTATGGTGGCGCTCTCTAGGGATGTGTACGATCTGGTCTTAAGACTCAAAGGTACCATTAGCGGAGAGCACGGTGACGGCAGGCTTCGCACCCAGTTTCTTGCCCTCCAGTACCCAAGGCTTCACATGGCCTTCAAGGAGATAAAACAGGTTTTTGACCCAGAGGGGATCTTGAATCCAGGGGTCATAGTGGCCCAGAGGCCAGAGCTGCTTCAAGAGAATCTTCGATTTAGGCTGGTTGAAACCAAAGGCACAAAGGGGCACTTGGATCATCCCCAGGTCCATGAGGAGGTACAGGGTTGTTCGGGGTGCGGAAAATGTCGCTCTTACTGTCCTGTTGCAAGGGCCTCTAGGAGCGAGTGGGCCTCTGCCAGGGGCAAAATAAACCTCATCAGAGACATCTTGGCCGGGAATCTACCAGATCTGTTAACCATTTCAGAGCAGTTCACACATGTGATGGAGTCGTGCATAAACTGCAAGAGATGTTTGAGAGAGTGTCCCTCAGGAGTGGACGTGCCTTGGGTTGCCCTTCGCGGTCGTGAACAGCTGACGGCCATGAAAGGAGAAAACCTTGCCCAGCGCATAATCACCGATACCCGGCTTCTTTGTGCCTTGGGAAGCTTTACTGCACCTTTTTCCAACATGGCCCTTTCCTCCCCCACCATACGAAAGCTCCTGGAGAGGGTTCTGGGGCTGGATAAGACCAGAGAACTTCCCCCCTTCTCCAAGAGCACGGCCAAGGGCCGTGGAAAGGGGAGAGCTAAGCATGGGAGAGGGCGGGTGGCCCTTTTTCTGAGCTGTCATGCCAATTTCAATGACCCTGGCGGAGAGGGGCTGGCTGCCATTGAAATACTGAGCCGCAACGGGTTGGAGGTACTCCTACCCGAGGTGCAGTGCTGTGCCATGGCCCGTATAAGTGCCGGGGCCTCTAGCAAGGTCAAGGACCAGTTACTCCAGAACATAGAAGTCCTAGAGCCCATTGCCAAGGCTGGAATTCCCATTCTGTTTACTGAACCCACATGTCTTTTGGCACTGAAAATGGAATATCCCAGGCTCCTGGCATCAGAGCAAACCCGAACAGTGGCAGAGATGTGCATGGAAATCCATGAGTTCCTCCTGAATCTTTACCAGAGGGGCTTGCTGAGTCCACCAAGGTATCCCATCCAAAGGAAGGTGGGACATCACTCTCCTTGTCACCTTAGGGCTCTGGGTGATGGGCAGGCCCCCGGAAAACTCCTATCCCTGATTCCTGGACTGGATGTGGTTCAGTTGGAAGATGTCTGCTGCGGAATGGGAGGCACCTTCGGGTTGAAGGCCAAGAATGCAGAACTCACTTTGCAAATGGGCAAGCCTCTGCAGGAACAACTACTGGACTCTGGCGTGGATCTTGTGGCCACCAGCTGTGGAGCATGCAAGATGCAGATACATCAGATTACAGGTTTGGAAGCGGTACATCCACTTAAGCTTCTTCTCGAGGCCTATTCAAGGGGCGCAACTAACCGACATTAATCACCATCAGTCCATGGTGGGGGCTGAGGCCACACACGTGGGAGCCTTCTCAAGGATTAGAAGGTCAAGAATACCACCTTTTCTATAATCGCTATCCTTATAATATCATTGGTCAACATTGTCCCTTTCTTTTTAGAAAGGCTGGCCAGCACAAGGAGAAGTTCATCATGTCTTGGAAAGCCTGTCTGCTCTTTCAGCGAATCCCAAGGATTCCAGCTTTCTTGGTTTTGATGCTGGGAATCTTGATTCTGGGCTCCTGCCAAAAACCTATTTTCCAAGAGGCCATGGAGCCATCAGATGCCATGGTGGCCCTTGAAGGCTCAGAGGTTCCTCTTATCCAGGATGACATGGACTGGGACTCCTTGAAGCAGGCCATAGAGCAAAGCTTGGTTTATCTAGCAAAACTCCCACCAGAGAGGAGGTTTCAATACGGCCCAAGGCCCGTAGGGGTTCAAGAGCTCCGTGTTACCCTTGAACGAGTCATTCAAATCATCCAGGAGGTGAAAGATCCCCATGAGCTGGGACTCAGATTAAGAGCAGATTTTTTCTGGTTTCAGGCTTCAGGAAATCCCTCTTCACCAAGACGAGTGCTTCTGACCGGATACTATCTCCCTAGTCTGGAAGGCAGAAGAAGCCCTGGCCATGGATTTGTCTATCCTGTTTACTCTCTGCCGCCTGATCTTGTAGAGGTGGACCTGGGGCTTTTCAAGCAGGAGTTCAAGGGTCAGAGATTAGTGGGACGGCTGGAAGGAAGCAGGCTTGTGCCCTACTTCACCAGGGCGCAGATAGAAAGGGAATCCACCCTTGCCGGCAAGGGTCTGGAGATACTGTGGCTTCGCAATCAGGTGGATCTCTTTTTCCTTCACATCCAGGGATCAGGGGAGGTGTTCTTGGAGGATGGAAGCAGAATTCTCCTTAATTATGCAGGGACTAACGGTCATCCTTATCGGAGCATAGGCAGAGTTCTCATAGAAAAAGGCATGATCAGCCAAGAGCGAGTCTCCATGCAGGCCATCCGGGAATATCTTGAAACCCATCCCCATCAAGCCCAAGAACTTCTTTTTTCCAACCCTAGCTATGTTTTCTTCAGGGTCACATCCGAGGGCCCCTTGGGCTACCTAGGAGTCCCTCTAACTCCAGGCCGAAGCATAGCCACTGACAGCAAGCTTTTCCCTCCAGCAGCTTTGGCCGTGGTTTGTTCTTCACTGCCACAACCTGGTGCTTGGGGCCGCACAGGACCCAGAAAACCCTTCTGCAGAATCGTCTTGAATCAGGACACAGGAGGTGCCATCAGGGGGCCTGCAAGGGCTGATCTTTACTGCGGCTCTGGTCCCCAGGCCGAGTTCCTGGCAGGTCACCTTCAGGACTTTGGAACCCTTTACTTTCTTCTTAGTCCATCCAATAATCCCTGAATTTAAAGAGGCAAGCCTTGTAAAGTTTTTCTGTCCTGGACCTCCTGGCTTACTCCCCTCAAGCCCGGCTTGCTCCCCCTGTGACGCACAAGCTGTTTATCATGTGGGCCTGGTATCCGGCTCCGAATCCATTGTCAATGTTTACCACCGATACCCATGGGACACAGGAGTTGAGCATGGTCAGCAGGGCAGCCAGTCCTCCCATGTGGGCACCATATCCTACGCTCGTGGGAACAGCTATGACCGGGCGATTTACCAGCCCACCTACCACACTTGGAAGAGCACCTTCCATCCCGGCCGCCACCACCACTGCGTTGCAACAAAGGAGGGCGGCTCTGTGGGCCAAGAGCCGATGGATTCCGGCCACCCCCACATCGTAGAATCTCACAACCCGACTGCCCATCACCTCGGCCGTAAGTGAGGCCTCCTCGGCCACAGGCAGGTCAGCGGTGCCTGCGCTGAGCACTGCCACCAGTCCAATGCCTTCCTTGGCCTGCGGTCTGGCAACCACCAGCTTTGCAAGGCCATGATACTGGGCCTCAGGACTGATCTTTTTAATCTCTTGAAAAACCTCTTCTGTGGCCCGGGTGGCCAGGACATTGGGAGCCCGCTGAATGAGTCTGGAGACTATCTCTCTTACCTGCTCGGGTGTCTTGCCTGGACAATATACAACCTCTGGTGCCCCATTCCTGAGGAGCCTGTGGTGATCTACCTTTGCAAAACCGAGGTCTTCAAAGGGCAGGTGCTTGAGGGTCTCCAGAGCCTGATCCACCTCCACCAGGCCTCTGGAGACCCCCTCCAGGAGTTCCCGCAGGTTCTTTTCATCCATCCTTATACCTCAAAGGCCCTGATTCCGGAGTTGCTGGATCAGCTCCTTTTGCGACTTGGTAAGCTTGGAAGGAACTGTCACTCTTATACGCACGTAAAGGTCCCCTCGAGTCTGACTCTTCATGTCCGGAAGCCCATGCCCCCTGACCCTGATGCGCGAACCGGGCTGAGTTCCTGGGGGGATCTTCACACTGAGGGTCTTACCCTCCACCGTGGGCACCAGCAGCTTGGTGCCCAGGGCCGCCTCGGAAAAAGATATCTCCTTTTCCACTGTTAGATCCCTTCCCTCCCTTTCAAAAACCGGATGTTCCAAGACCTCCAGTTTCAAGTAAAGATCCCCAGGGGGTCCTCCATAGGGAGACTGAGCTCCCTTGCCCGGAATTCTCAACCTGTTTCCAGATTCTATTCCCTTGGGGATTTTCACAGACAGTGTCTCAGTTCGTTCCCCAACAGGGTAAGAAATTCTTCTTTCGGCACCTTGGGCTACCTCTTCCAAGGTCACCTTCAGGACCATTTCCAGGTCTTGACCTCTGGCCGGCTCAGACCTGTAACCCGCACCCGGTGTCTGGAAGCCTCCGAAGTCAAAGCCTCCGAATCTTATCCCTGCCCTCCTGCCGCCTCTGCCCCAAGAAGCTCCGAAAATGCGGCTGAATATGTCATCGGTGCCGAAGCCAAGATCCCGAAAAAGGTCTCCAACATCAAATCCCCTAAAGATGTCTTCCTGACTGAATCTTTGGCTAAACCCCTCTGCCCCGAAGGCGTCATACTGTTTCCTTTTTTCGGGATCGCTCAGGACTGCATAGGCCTCGTTTATCTGTTTGAACTTCTCCTCGGCACTCTTGTCGCCTGGGTTCTTGTCAGGATGGTACTTGACGGCCAGCTTACGGTACGCCCGTTTTATTTCCTCTGCACTAGCCGTCTTGGACACACCCAATATTTCGTAATAGTCTTTGCCTGCCATTGCTCAACCCACCGGTGTCTCGGACTGGATTTCAAAAACGGGCATAGTGCTCACGCACCAAGTGGCTCAGGAACTCCTCAGGAGCATCCACTGCTTGGGCAGTCAGAATGAACTCATCCTGACCCGTCTTATCGTGGATCAGTCTCAAGCCCGGCTCACAGTTCTCTAGCAGCTCGTCAAAGAACCGCTTGGCAGCCACTCCCTCCAAGAAAACCTTTTCCAGAATCCTGTCCACAGCCCCTTCATCAAAGGTTACCCGCAGGTCAAACCGCTCGTAGAATCGCCTCTCGTGAAAGCGTATTATCCTCTGAAGCTTGGCCAACTCCTCGAAAACTCTAGGAATTTCAGAGCCTTCCCTTATAACGTGCTCTGCCAGGCACTCAACGCGCCTCTCCGAGAGCATCTCCCCGTAACGCCTCTGATGTTCCCCGAGCCTCTCTCTTATCATATTCTTTACAACCCTTCGCTCCTCTTCCAGACATTGCTGGAACTGTTCCTGGAGGGCTGGTGCGTCCGGATCCTCAAGCACCTTTTTAAGAGTGCCCTCTGGGTCCTCCACCAGTTCCTCGGTCACAGCCAGCCTGGAGACAGAAGCCGAGGGAAGTTTCTTTTCGAAACCCATCAGCACTTTTTCCACTGAGCTCACTAGCCCCCTTGCGCCGGTGCGCTCCTGAGAAGCCATTTCCGCCAGCTTGTGCAAAGCCCCATCAGAAAATCTTATGTCTATCCCATATGCTCTAAAGTCTCTCTTCTTACCCTGTATGATGGGGCTGTTGGGATTGCGCAGGATATGGTAAAGATCTTCTGTCTCCAGCCTGTCGAAAACCACCACCACCGGAAGCCGCCCCACGAATTCGCTTTCAAAGCCGTACTCTATCAAGTCTTCGGCCTTGACATGCTGGAGATACTCAAAACGATCTTCTCTTGAACGCACATCTGCGGTAAAACCCATCCCTTGTGCGTTGAGCCTCTTTTTGATTATGTCCTCAAGGCCATAGAAGGCTCCGCTCACTATGAAGAGAATGTTCTTGGTATTAACTTTCTTTTTCTCCCTCTTGCCCGTCTTTCGATACTGCTCTATGGCCTCCATCAGGGAGATGGGATCATGCGGCACCCTAAGCTCCACATCCGTTTCTTCCATGGGCTTTAGTAAGGCCCTCTGCACTCCTGCCCTGGACACATCAGGCCCTATGAGGTGACCGCTGGAGGCTATCTTGTCAATCTCGTCTATGTAGATGATCCCGTACTGGGCCAGCTGGATATCGCCTTCTGCTTCATGCACCAAATCCCTGACCAAATCCTCCACATCCCCACCCACATAGCCCGTCTCGCTGAACTTGGTGGCATCCCCTTTCACAAAGGGCACTCCAAGCTTCTTGGCTATGAGCTTGATGATGTAAGTCTTTCCCACTCCCGTGGGCCCGATCATGAGAATGTTGTTCTTTATCTGACCCACTCCATCGAAACGCTCCTCGAGGCGGTTCTCCTCCATGTAGCGGATACGGTTGAAGTGTGTGCAGATCTTGGTGGCCAAAACCTCTTTGGCCCTTCTCTGCTTGACCACAAACTCGTCCAAGAAGGCCTCCAGCTCCTCTGGCTTCATCTGAAATTGGATCCTGGAGATTCCCTTGGGCTTCTCCTGGCCTCCAGTATCAGAATCCTCCATGGCTGTCTTGGGAACCAGCATGGACACCCCTAGTTTGATCCTGTCTCCATACTTCTTGGAAAGATACTCGTTCAACTCCCGTTCAAGTTCCTTTTGATCCGGGAGTTTGTCCTTCACTTCACTCATCACTATGCCTCCCAGCTTTTCCAAGCCTTGCAATTATACTAACCACCCCTGGGGAGCCTGGCAAGCCGGGCTCTCTCACCAAGAGCCTTTCCACTTCTCCAGGTCTTCCAGCGCCCTTTGGGCCAGGGCGGATCTTCTTTTTTGCTTGGACACGTGCTTTTTCAAAGGAGGGAACAAGCCGTAGTTGACGTTCATGGGTTGAAAACCCTCGGGCGAGGCCTGGGTCAGGTATCGAACAAGGGCTCCCATGGCCGTGGTCTCAGGAGGAACCAGCAAAGGAACTCCCAATGCCCTGCGGGCTGCATTGAGCCCTGCCAGCAAGCCCATGGCCGTGGATTCCACGTACCCCTCTACCCCGCTTAGTTGCCCTGCTATGAACAGACCCGGCCTTTCCCTGGTTTGAAGGGTGGGAAGAAGGAGCCTTGGAGCGTTTATGTAAGAGTTGCGGTGCAGACTGCCCAGACGATGGAACCGGGCATTGGCCAAACCTGGTATCATGCGGAAGACCCTAAGCTGTTCGTCGTGGGTGAGCTTTGTCTGAAAACCCACCATGTTGTAAAGATTCCCAAAACGATCCTCTTGCCGCAATTGCACCACAGCATAGGGCTGTTTTCCTGTTCTAGGATCCACCAGACCCACTGGTTTCATGGGCCCAAAGGCCAGAGTCTGTAGCCCCCTTTGAGCCATGGCCTCTATGGGCATACAGCCCCCGAAAAGTATTTCCTTCTCAAACTCCCTTGTGGGGACTTTCTTGGCCTTCAATAGCTCCTGAACGAAGTTCAAGTACTGCTCCTGATCCAAGGGGCAGTTGATATAATCTTCCCCTCCTTTACCATATCTCGATCCCCTGAAGCATTTGGACATGTCTATGGTTTCCCCGGCCACTATGGGCGCTATGGCATCATAGAAGTAAAGGTCCTCTCCACCGGCCAGGCAGGAGAGCTCACGGGCCAGGCTGCCTGCGGTCAAAGGCCCGGTGGCCACCACCACTGGGTCTGCCTGGGGAATTGACTCTATTAGCTCTCTTTGGATCCTCACCCGGGGGTTTGTCTCCAACTCCCTGGTGATCATCTCAGAGAAGGCTTCCCTGTCCACAGCCAAGGCGCCCCCAGCAGGCACTCTTGTGGCCTCCGCTGCTTTCATGATTAAAGAATTCATGCGCCTGAGTTCTTCCTTGAGAAGCCCCACTGCGTTTTCCAAAGATTCGGCCCTCAGAGAGTTGCTGCACACCAGCTCTGCCAGCAAAGCAGAGCTATGGGCCGGAGAGAAGCTGATGGGTTTCATCTCCACCAGCAAGACATCCACCCCAAGATGGGCTGCCTGGTAAGCAGCCTCACATCCAGCAAGTCCCCCTCCTACCACCATGAGCTGTCTTGATTCCATGGCTTCAAGCATACCCCTGCCCGGCCCCTGCTTCAACCTTTCCAGATCCGAATCCCCAGCTCTCATTGCTCACGATTGGAAGGCTGGGATGGTGGTGAATAAAGACCCATGCATGTGTTAAGCTGGATCAGGCTGTGGCAGGATTGCTAGAGAGAATCAACTGGAGCTGGAATCCTTGGACTCTACTTTTGGGCAGCCTGCCTGAGCCCACAGATCTAAACAGGAGGGGGAAAAATGAGAAGCAATAGAATAAAATTAGGCATCGAAAGAGCCCCACACCGTTCACTGCTTCATGCCACAGGCATGCCCCGCTCGGAGTTGAACAGGCCCTTTGTGGGAATTGCCAGCAGCTTCACGGACCTGATTCCTGGCCATGTGGGCATGAGGGACTTGGAGAGATTTGTGGAAAAGGGTGTGCATTCCAATGGCGGATATCCCTTTATTTTCTCTGTGCCCGGTATTTGTGACGGAGTGGCCATGGGCCATCTGGGAATGCACTACTCCCTGCCTTCAAGGGAACTCATAGCGGACATGATAGAGTCAATTACCCAGGCCCACGCCTTAGACGGGCTCGTGCTGATAACCAACTGCGATAAAATCACACCGGGCATGTTAATGGGGGCAGCGCGATTGGACATACCGGTTGTTGTTCTCACTGCAGGGCCCATGTATTCGGGGCGACTAAGGGGCAGAAGACTCTCCCTGGTAGGTGACACATTCGAGGCAGTGGGGCGTTTCCAGCGGGGAGAAATAGACGAGAAGGAATTGGCCTGCTTGGAGCTAGAAGCCTGCCCGGGAGAGGGGTCCTGTCAAGGTCTGTACACTGCCAACACCATGGCTTGCCTTGTGGAAGCCCTTGGGCTTTCTGTTCCGGGCTGCGCCACCGCCATGGCCGGAAGTGGTCGCAAGAAAAGGATCGCCTTCGAGAGCGGGTCTCGGGTGGTGGACCTCATAAGAGGAGAAGTTACGGCCAGAAACTTCCTCACAGAGGACAGCTTTGAGAATGCCATTCGAGTGGATATGGCCTTGGGAGGATCAACCAACACGGTCTTGCACCTCACGGCAGTGGCTCATGAGGCAGGAGTAAGACTGCCCCTGGATGCCTTCGACAGGATCAGCAGGGAGACCCCCCACTTGGTGAACCTCTTACCGGGAGGTGAGCATTTTATGGAAGATCTGGAGTGGGCAGGAGGGATTCCCGCGGTGCTCTCCAGGCTCCTGCCCCAGCTTCAGGACACCCCCACGGTCTACGGTCCTTCCATCTACCAGGTGGCCAAACAAGCCCAAGTTTGCGATGAGGAAGTGATTCGGCCTCTAGATCGGGCTTACAGGCCGGAAGGGGGACTCGCGGTCTTGAGCGGGAACCTGGCTCCCCAGGGTGCAGTGGTAAAACAGGCAGCGGTGAGTCCTTCCATGCTCAGGTTCCAGGGTGAAGCCCTGGTCTTTGATGCCGAGGAGGAGGCCATGGAGGCCATCATGACAGGAAGGGTTAAGCCCGGTCATGTTGTGGTCATAAGGTATGAAGGCCCCAAAGGGGGACCGGGGATGAGGGAGATGCTGTCCCCAACGGCTGCCTTGGCCGGCTTGGGTTTGACAGAAGGGGTGGCTCTCATAACTGACGGACGTTTTTCAGGTGGTACAAGGGGACCCTGCGTGGGGCACATATCTCCCGAGGCCGCCAGCGGGGGACCCATAGCCCTGGTGGAAAACGGAGACCTCATACGCATAGACATACCCCAGCGCCGCATAGAACTTCTGGTGGATGAGCTCACCTTGAGGGCCAGGAAGGCCGCCTGGCGGGCCCCCGAGCCTAAGATACGCTCTGGTTACTTGGCCAGGTACGCCCGCATGGTGACATCCGCCAATACCGGAGCAGTGCTTCGGCCGGACAAGTAGGCCTGTGCGCAAAGATCAGCTCTGCTGCTGATACCCACAGTCCTTTCTTATGCAGGCTACGGTGCGCCCGCTCTTGCGGAGCTTCTCCACCAGAAAGGGAGCTCCGCAGGAAGGGCATGGCCTTTCCAAAGGTCTGTCCCAGGACAGAAATCTGCACTTTGGGTAATTGCTGCATGCAAAGAAGGATTTTCCCTTCTTGGAGCGTCTTTCCACCAGGTGTCCCTCGCAACCCTCTAAGGGGCAAGCGATCCCCAACTTCAAGGGGGCTGCACCTTTGCACTTGGGGTAGCGGGTACAGGCCAGGAATCGGCCGAATCTGCCGGTTCTGACCACCATGGGTGAACCGCACTGGGGGCAAGGAGGCGATTGCTTGGCTGAGGAATCAGCATCTTCAGGGCCGGCTTCTGTGTTTAGGGGTTTGGTGGTGCGACATTGGGGATATCCACTGCAGGCCAAGAAAGGACCGAAGCGCCCCTCCCTGACCACCATGGGAGCTCCGCAGGAAGGGCATGATTGGTGGGTCTCTTGGGATTGGGTAACCATTAGGTTACCCTCCGAATCCCTGGCATAGGGTCGGCTGAAGCTGCACTGCGGGTAGGCAGAGCAAGACAGAAATGGCCCCTTTTTACCAACTTTTATGACCATGGGGGAACTGCATTTCTCACAAGTCATCTCCGTGGGAATCCCTTCCCTCTTCAGATTCCTCATTTCCCTCTGGGCCCGGCTGTAATCCTCTCTGAAAGCCCCGTAGAACTCCTCCAGGACCTTGAGCCTGTCCAACTGGCCTTCCTCTATCTTGTCCAGCCTTTCTTCCATCTCGGCCGTAAAGCCGACATCCAAAAGCGCCGGAAAGCTCCTCACCAGCAAATCCGTGACCAGCAACCCCAGCTCCGTGGGCCGAAAAACACCTTTTTCAACTTTCACATATCCTCTTTCCTGGATGTTGCTCAAGATTGTTGCGTAAGTGGATGGCCTGCCTATACCTTTTTCCTCCAACTCTTTGACCAAGGTGGCCTCTGTGAAAGGAGCAGGAGGTTGCGTGAAGTGCTGCTGAGGGCTCAACTCCAAGGGCCTGACCATCTGCCCAGGACTCAGGGGTGGGAAAAGGGCTTCCTGTTCTGCCCCTTCCCCGTCTACCACCTGACCATAGAGTACCGTGAAGCCCTGGAAGACCATGATCGCCCCGGTGCCTCTGAAAAGGTATGGGCCTGCTTCCACATCCACCACTGTGCGCTCGTAAAGCGCAGGCTTCATCTGACTGGCCACAAAACGCTCCCATATCAAACGATACAGAAGGTATTGCTCATGGTTCACGTACGGTCTTACTTGCTCAGGATGCCTATCAACCATGGTGGGACGGATGGCCTCGTGGGCCTCCTGTGCACCTTTGCTGCTCTTGTAAAGATTAGGCTTGGAAGGCAGGTACTGTTCTCCAAAATTATTTAGTATGTAGCTCCTGACCCCCTCCAGGGCATGATCCGCAACTCGCACCGAGTCGGTCCTCATGTACGTTATTAGACCCACAGACCCTTCTGGGCCCAGCTCCACACCCTCGTAAAGCTGTTGGGCCAGCATCATGGTGCGCTTGGCAGAAAATTTAAGACGTCTGTAAGACTCCTGCTGAAGCTTGCTGGTGGTGAAAGGAGCTGGGGGCTTTCTCTTGGCAGGTTTTTTCTGAACAGATGCGATCTTGAAAGAACATGCCCGGAGCTCTTCCAGAATCTTCTGGGCCGTCTCACCATCCGGGATCTGAATCTTCCTGCCATGAGATTGTATGAGCTTGGCTTCGAACTCAGGCGGTTCATCGGCCTCCAACTTTGCTGTGATACTCCAGTATTCCTGCGGCACAAAGGCCTCTATCTCCTTTTGCCTTTCGCAAACCAGCCGCACGGCCACAGATTGAACCCGCCCAGCACTAAGACCCCTTTTGACCTTCTTCCATAGCATGGGGCTTATTTCGTAGCCCACCAGCCTGTCCAGAATTCTCCTCGCCATCTGGGCCTGTACCTTGCGCTGGTCCAAGGAAGTGGGATTGGCCAGAGACCGCAAAACAGTCTCTTTGGAAAGATCATTGAAGAGTGCCCTGTGAATCCTCTTGCCCGGGCCGTTCACCTCTTCTGCTATATGCCATGCAATGGCTTCCCCCTCTCTGTCAGGATCAGAGGCCAGGTAGATGTCCTTGGCAGCTTGGGCAGCTTTCTGGATCTCCTTTATGAATTTAGCCTTGCCCCGCACCACCTCATATTCGGGCCTAAAGCCCTGCTCTACGTTGACTCCCAAGCGGTTCTTGGGCAGATCCTTCACGTGTCCTACAGAGGCCAAGACCTTGAAATCCTTTCCCACATAACGCTGAATGGTCTTGGCCTTGGCTGGCGACTCCACTATTATCAATGACTTAGACATGATTTCATGACCTCTTTCTGGCTAGACTCCACCTGAGGTAAAGACTTCCTGGCCAACAATCCCCACACATCCCAAAAGACTCGTGCCTGTTGATCCGGCTAGCTCCCATCAATGGCAACGGGTAAACCTCTTGCCAGGCAGTTGTCTGACCTTTCCTTTCAACTCCAGCTGAAGGAGCAAGAAACTGGTCTTGGAAGGAGGGAATCCGCTTTTCATTATTATGGAGTCTATATGTGTATGTTCATCCTCCAAAACAGAAAGCAACTTTTGCTCCTCAGGGGAAAGGGTTTCATCCACCTGGAGCTGCTCCTGCCTAGAATTTGTTGGCATCCCCGACCATGTGCCCAAAGCAGGTCCCAACTCCTCCAGTATATCCTGGACTGACTCCACCAGTTTGGCCCCCTGTTTTATGAGCCGGTTGGTTCCACGGCTGCGCATGGAATCCACGTGTCCTGGAACTGCAAAAACTTCTCTTCCTTGCTCCAGGGCCAAACGGGCGGTTATGAGGGAACCGCTCTGGGGCGCTGCCTCCACCACCGTGACCCCCAAGCATAGCCCGCTGATTATCCTGTTGCGAGAAGGGAAATGCACTGCATCTGGCCCCACATCCAGGGAATACTCGGACAAGACCGCCCCGTGGTCCATTATCCGAAAAAAAAGCTCCCGATTCTCAGGTGGATATATTATGTTGAGACCACAGCCCAGCACCGCAATGGTCCTGCCCCCAGCAGACAAAGCCCCCCTGTGGGCCTCGGAATCTATGCCTCTGGCCATTCCACTCACCACGGTTATCCCTGCACAGGCCAATTCCCTGGCCAGCCGCCTGGTGACCGCCAAGCCCTGTTGCGATGCAGCCCTTGAGCCCACTATGGCCACCGCAGTGCTGTCCTGGGGGAGAATCTGACCCCTGACAAACACAATAGGAGGAGGATCTGGTATGTTGGCCAGCAGGGCTGGATATTCCGGGCTCTTATAGAGCAGCATTTTCACCCCCAACTGGTCCAATCTGTCCAGCTCCTTCTCCACCTCATCCTGTCCTGAGAAGTCAAGAATGGATCGTGCAAGAGTGGGACCTATCCGTTCCAGTCGAGTCAAAGATTCAAAGCTGGCCTGGAACACATTCCTGGGAGACCCGAACTTCTCCAAGAGCCTCAAGAAAATAAGGGGGCCCACACCTGGGACTTTGCTCAAGGCCAGCCACCAAAAACGATCCTCCAGATCTGGAAGTCTTCTCATCACCCAGGCCTTTCCCAAGAAAAAAGAAGCGAGGGCTGTCCTTCACCCTCGCAACTTCAGCCTTGCATGAAGAACCGCGTCATTTCTCCTGCAGCACAAAGTGCGCCCTGCGGTTCTTGGCCCAAGCCTCCTCGTTGTGACCAGGGTCCACAGGCCTCTCCTTGCCATAGCTAACAGTCTTCATCCTTTCGGGAGATATTCCAAGACCCATCAGATATCTCTTAGCGGCCTGCGCCCTTCTGTCTCCCAAGGCCAGGTTATATTCCTTGGTCCCCCTCTCATCGCAATGCCCCTCGATGAGGGTCTTCATGGTGGGATTCTGCTGCAGGAACTTGGCCTTGTCTTGTAAGATGGCCCGCGCCTCGGGGCTGAGCACGTAGGAGTCATAAGGGAAGAGCACATCCCTCTCTTGAAACTCCTTCATGGCCTTTTTCAATTCGTCTTCCCCCTCGGCTGCAGGCTTAGGCGCTGCTGCAACCTGAACAGCTCTTAGCTCCTTTTCCAGCCCACAACCGGCTCTGAAACGGTCTCCCCGCTCCAATGGTAGACTGCTCTTGCGCACCAGGGCTGCTGAGGTGGCATCCTCTGTCCTCAAGACTATGAGCTCTCCCACTGCAGCTGTTATGTGGTCCCTCTTCTTGTCCCGCTCAGAAGGTAGCAAACGCTCCAGCTCTTCCATGGGAGTCCTGAAGACTTGGTAACACTGTCCTGGTTCCACTCCATGGACCCTTCCCCTATCCAGGAAGACCACATCCCCTTCACCGAAGCTAACCAGGTTTTCATAGCTCCATATGATCCTTCCTGTCAGGGATGGAACAGCAGGCTTCAGGTTTATCTTGGATTCCATGGGCTCATATCGCTCCACCCTGGCCCCAAGAGAAAGGGACCGGTAGGAATCCTCCACCTTGGCTTCTGCTTCATCCTCTTTGACTGCTGTAACCACCAGTCTGGCCTCCATTACCACCACCCGTAGGTCCTTGAGATCCTTGGGCTTGTCCAGGCTGAAAGCCTTAAGCCTGTCTCCAACCAGGATGCCTTGACGGCTTCCCACATCCAGGTACACGGTCTCTCCCTCTCCTATATGGACCGCCTTCTCAGCCAGGGTTGTCCTCACTCTCCCAATGCCTTGGGGAACCTTGTCCGTGAGGTACCCCACCCCGTCTATCCTGGGATAGACAAAGATCCCCTCCTTGGGCAGTAGCTTCCATGCCAAAGCCTCTCCTGCGGCCAAGAAACACAAGGAGAAAAACATCAAAAGACCCACTGCCCAACCAAGAGACCGCGGTTCCCTAGCCCTCATCGTTTCCCCCTGTGATATCGATATTGCTGTCCAAGGCCCTTTCTTGGCCCAACGGCCTCAAGCCGTTTTGGCGCATTCTTAACCTCTTGCCCCGGGCTTGTCAAGAAAAAAGCCCTGTCTCACCCTATGAATGGCTTTCTCTAGTTCCTGGGCCCACTCTAAAGGCACCCTCAGGCTTCCCCGACCGAATCCCAGGTTGATATGGGGTTTTACAAGGCCGTGGAAATCCGTGCCTCCTGTCAAGAGCAGATCCTTCCATCCGGCCATCTTCTTGCATAGTGGGATCAGACCAGGGGGTGCATCAGGATAGAGGGTCTCGATGCCCATGAGTCCGCAATCCGCAAGGGTTCCAATCAAACGCTCCAACTGGTAAAAATCCTGGCATCCGGCGGTGTGGGGATGGGCCAACACCGGCACCCCCCCAGCTTCCAGAACCGCCCTTATGGCTTCCCGGCACAAAGGCCTTTTTCTGGAAACATATGCTTTCCCTCTCTTTCCCAGCAGCTTTACAAAAGCCTCTTCAGTTGTGGCCACATAACCCCTTTTCACCAGTGCCGCTGCTATATGGGGTCTTCCGGCCTCAGCAACAGGCTTCTCCAAGTCCCTTTCCTTCAGGGGGTAGCCCAACTGCGCCAACCTCTCCATTACCCGCCAGTTGCGCTCAGCCCTGCTTTGCCTCATGGCCTTCAGGAAATTCTCCATTTGAGAATTGTGCGGCTCCACACCGTAACCCAACAAATGAAAACTCCTGTCTTCTCCCGCATTCACAGAGATCTCCACACCGGGAATGACCCAAACTCCGAGACTCTTGCCTTTGTCCAGGGCTTCCTGCAATCCATCCAGAGTGTCATGGTCAGTGATGGCCAAGGCCCCAAGTCCTATCTGAAAGGCCTCTTGCACCAGTGTGGCAGGCTCCATGGAACCGTCTGAAGCCGTGGTGTGGGTATGGAGGTCAGCCCATGGGGCTCTTGCCTGGCGGTTCCCCTTTGGCTTGGAGACTATGGGTTGATGCGCATTCATTTAGCTCTTATCTTAGCCTTAAGATGGCCTGATGAGGAGAAACAGTGTCGTCCCAGGATTCCAATGCTTTGGGATTCTCCGAGTCCTTCTCTAGGCTGGAGCAGGCCCTTGCAGCCCACAGGCCTTCTTTTCGTGAGCTGGATGGTTTCATTCCAGCAGCCGTGGTGGTGCTGCTTTGGATAGAGGAACTTGAGCCTCACCTGCTTTTGATCCGTAGAAGTAAGACCTTGCACATCCACCCAGGGGAGATAGCCCTGCCTGGAGGCCGCAAAGACCCATGGGATCCCCATCTCCGGGCCACAGCTCTCAGAGAACTGCAGGAAGAGGTAGGAGTCAAAGCCAGCGAGGCTCGACTGCTGGGAAGACTGGATCAGGATTTCAGCTTCAGTGGTTATTCCATAGCCCCCTTTGTTTGCGCAGTGGATTCCCCTCCTGTTTTCAGGCCCAATAAAAAAGAGGTCATGGAAATCCTTCCCATGCCTCTGGCCCATTTGCGCCTGGAGGATTTCGAATCCGAGGAGCGCTGGTTCCTGGATCGCAGCATTCGCTCCTGGAGGCTGGAGACTAAATACGGCCCCATCTGGGGCGCCACGGCCCGCATCTTGAGGGGTTTTTCCCTTTTCCTGAAGGAGCATGAAATATTTCCCTAGTCCTACCCTGCCCTGACCCATGGGCTCAGGCTATGATCCTGTGGAATCGTTCTACGATCTCCACCACCTCCTCTGGATCATCGCTTAGGTGCAAGAGATCCAAATCCTTGGAACAAATTTTGCCCTCCGCCAACATGGTCTCCCTTATCCACCTCATGAGCCCTTCCCAATAGCTCTTGACCATTAGCACAACTGGGAAAGGCTTTATCTTGTTGGTCTGTATCAGGGTGACGGCCTCAAACAGCTCATCCACTGTCCCAAACCCCCCGGGCATTACTATGTAGGCTATGGCATACTTTACGAACATGACCTTGCGCACAAAGAAGTACCTGAAGTTCAATTGTAGATTAGCATAGGGATTCGGCCTCTGTTCAAAAGGCAACTCTATGTTTAGTCCCACCGATTGACCTCCTGCTTCGGCTGCCCCCTTGTTGGCCGCCTCCATTATGCCGGGCCCCCCACCAGTTATGACAGCATAGCCCCTTTTCACCAGAAGACCAGCCAGCCTTTGGGTAAGCTGATACTCAGGAGCATCGGGTCTCACCCGAGCCGAGCCAAAGATGGACACAGCGGGTGAGATGTCTGCAAGATGTTCGAAACCCTCTACGAATTCAGCCATGATCCTGAACATGCGCCAGGTGTCCCCCACGGTCATGGCATCTATCACGTACTGCCTTTCCATCATGGAACGCTCTCTCATGCTTGCCACCTCTTCTGTTCTTGCAGTGTTCTGCCCTGAGAGCATATAGTAACCCGAGGGTCTAGTCCATATGTGCCCTCAAGATATGGTAAAGATGCCAAAAGGAGAAGCTTCATGCTTATTGAGTTTCTGGGTGGGGTCCGCACGGTCACGGGTGCTGCATATAGGGTGCAAGGGGCAACAAGTTCGGTTTTGGTAGACTGCGGACTCTTTCAAGGGGCCAGGGATTTGGAGGAGAGAAACCGCCGGATTCATTTATACAGGCCTGCACAGACGGACGCCGTGGTCTTGACCCACGCTCACATGGATCACGCCGGGCTGTTGCCTGCCTTTGTGAAGGCAGGCTACAGCGGGCCCATTTACTGTACAGCAGCTACAAAAGACCTTTGTCACATACTGCTTTTGGACAGCGCCCACATCCAGGAAATGGAAGCCGAGTGGAAGACTCGCAAGAACCTAAGAAAGGGCATGCGGCCTCAAGAGCCCCTCTACACCCAGGAGCATGCCAGGCGCGCCTTAGAACTTCTCAGGCCCATGGATTACGAGGATCGCAGGGAGGTGGCTCCTGGTATATATGTCAGGTTTCAGGATGCAGGGCACATCTTGGGATCTGCGGCGGTGGAGATGTGGCTCAATGATCCCAACCAGACCGTGAAGGTGGTTTTTTCAGGAGATTTAGGCCGCAAGCATCAACCCATAATAAGGAATCCTCAGGTCATAGAGGAGGCACAGGTACTCTTGGTGGAGTCCACCTACGGAGACAGGACTCATAAGTCCCAAGAGGAAACAGTGGAGGAATTCAGAACCATTCTGGAGACGGCCTTCAGGGACCGGGAGAAAATGATTATTCCGGCCTTTGCAGTGGGAAGGACCCAGGAAGTTCTTTACATCCTCCATGAATTGAACCGCAAAGGGCAACTGCCTTCCATGCCTGTTTTCGTAGACAGCCCTTTGGCGACTGCGGCCACGGAGATCTTCAGGAAACACCCGGAGTGTTTCGATGGGGCAGCCAGGGCCATGATTCGCAACAATGAGGAGCCTTTGGATCTGCCAAATCTAGTATTTACCCGCACAGTGGAAGAGTCCAGGTCCATCAACGAACTCAACGGGCCTGCCATAGTCATATCCGCAAGCGGCATGGCCAATGCAGGAAGGATACTCCATCATCTGAAACACAATCTCTGGAGGCCCAAGGCTCATGTATTGTTCATAGGATTCCAGGCCCAAGGTACTCTGGGAAGGCTTTTGGTGGAAGGGGCCAGAAAAGTCAGGATTTTCGGTGAATCAGTTGCCGTGAGGGCGCAAATACACACTCTTGGGGGCTTCTCGGCCCATGCTGACAGGGATGAGATTCTAGATTGGGTATCCCATTTCAGAACCCCAGGCATCAGAATCTTTGTGATTCACGGAGAGGAAAAAAGTTCTCTGGCCCTGGCAGCCAGCCTGAGGGAGAAGGGGTTTTCAAGGGTCGAGGTTCCTTCCTATCTGGAGTCCGCTGACTTGTCTGCCAGGGCCGCCCAGGAGATCGCCGAGCTGCCTCAGGCTGGTGTTTCTGTCATGGAAAGGCTTGCACTTGTGGAGCGAAGATTGCGAAAGCTAAGAAAAAAGTTTTCCAGGACTGAGACCTCTCAACAGGTTGAATCGGACGTGGACAAAAAAGCCCAGATGCTGGAAGAACTCCTGGACCAGATTGAGGTAATCGCGGGGCTAGGAGCAAGATCCAGTGCCCCAACGGCTTAGCCTGCACCACTGACCAGGCGGGATCATTTTTAAAATAGTTCTTTCTTGGATACAGTTATTCAACCAAGGATCATGCTTTGGCCATCTTCTATTGGCCTTATTTCTTGCCGCCAATTTTGGCCCATGTGCAAAAGGGCTGGCCTGGGGCTCATATCTTGCTTACACAAGCTGCAAATCTCTTAACTTCAGTTGGATCATTGTGCGGCCTTGCCAGTCATTCAGCTGAGGAAGACAGGCCAGCCTTGCAGGGCCCTGTACATCTTGGGGAAAGGCCTCTGCCATCCCAAAGCCAATGGCATCGAAGCCTGTGGAACCGCACGATACCCTAAGTTTCAAATGGGCCTGTCCCACACGTCTTGGCTCAGAGATCCTCATGCCTTCTACCTGGAACACAGGTTCAGGATTTCCCATGCCATGAGGTTCCAACTTCTGAAGACACCTCACAAGCTCCTCTGTGATATCACCCGGGGTCAACTTGTCGTCTATGCGTAGCACCCTGCCAGCCCCACTCCCCTTCATCATCTGCCTGGCATGGTCACTGAGCACATGCCCTAGTTCTTCAACAGCCTTGGCCTCAAGGGTCAATCCAGCTGCCATCTTATGGCCTCCAAAGCGTTTCAGCAGATGGGCACAGCTACTCAATCCCTGCATCATGTGGTAACCCTCTGGAGCCCGGGCAGAACCTTTTCCCACTCCATCCTCCAATGAGATAAGAACCACGGGCAGCCCGAAGCGATCCACAAGGCGGGAAGCCACTATCCCCAGCACACCTGGATGCCATCCCTCTTTTGCAAGGACCAAGGCTGCCTTGCCCCCCTTGAAAGCCTCCAGGGCCTTGGGCTCAGCCTCTTTGAAGACCTCCTCTTCGATCTGCTGTCTCTTTCTGTTCATGCCCTCCAGCAAGCCCGCCAGCTCCAGTGCCGTGGGAAAATCCCTTGTGAGAAGAAGCTCCAAGCTGGGGGAAGCATCATCCAGCCTGCCAGGGGCGTTCATTCTGGGGGCAATCTGGAAACTCAGGTTCCCTACGGAGATGGGCCGTTTTTCCAGGGCTGCGCTACGCAAAAGGGCCTGGATGCCGGGCCTCCGTGCCATGGCCAGCTGAGCCAGGCCATGGCTCACAAGGGCCCTGTTTTCCCCCAGAAGGGATACCTGGTCAGCTATTGTGCCCAGTGCCACCAGGTCCAGATAGCTCTTGAGGGAAGGCTCTTTGCCTTTGGGCCACACATTCATATTCTTGAGCCTCTTGGCCAGGGCCCACACCAGCATAAACGCCACTCCCACTCCGGCCAGGTCTCCGAAGGGGTAAAGATTGTCTTTCCTCTTGGGGTTTATGACAGCACAGGCTTGCGGAATCCTTCCATGCAACTCATGATGATCTGTGACAACCACATCCAAACCCATGGCCTTGGCTTTGGCCAGCTCCTCATGATCTCCAATGCCGCAGTCAGCCGTGATAACCAAGCCACCGTGTGTACTGGTTCTTGGTATCAGGGCCGAGTGGAAACCATATCCGTGTTTTTGCCTGTGGGGTATCACCCATCTCACGCTGGCTCCCACGGAATCGAAAAAGCTCTTCAAGAGTGCCACAGAGGTGATGCCGTCGGCATCATAGTCCCCATAAATCCAGATGGGTTCTTCTCTTCTCAGGGCCAAGAGGACCCTCTCCACAGCCCTGTCCATGTCTGCCAGATCTTCAGGCGGATGGAGGCCCTTGAGAGAAGGAGAAAGAAATCTTTCGGCCTGCTCTAATTCCTCCACCCCCCGGTTAACCAGTACCTTGGCCACAGGAGCCGGTATCCCAAGCTCCTTGCGCAGGTTTTCCACCCTGGCCTCATCTGCCATGCTCAAAACCCACCTGCGATACAAAGCCTCTCCCCCTCTCGGCCAGGCAGGCCAAAAAAGATGCTCCTTCTTGACCCTGAACTATTTGTACACCAGTGTGAATCTTGCCCCAAGTTGTCTGCCACTTTGGTACAACAGAAGAACCGGATCAATCCAATAACATCTCAAGGCCTATCCATTTCTATTTTCGTACAGGTTGAATCATGGCCCCATCCCCATGTCAAACTCCTGCATAGGAAAGAGCCCCAAGCCCTTGCAAGATAAGCTATCCTCCCAGGGGGCCTGCCCTAGCTCACAACAAAAGAAAACCCGCCCTTACCGGCTGGCCGGAAAGTGCGGGCCTTTGGCTGAGGCAGGCTCATTTCAGGCAGCATGAATGTGCTTTTTTTGGCTAGAGTCTATCATGTAGAGCAGCCTGAACTGCTTATCCAATCTTTCCTTTAGCTCTTTTAGTCGCTGCCGATCCAAATCCTTTATCCTTATGAAGACCTTCCTGTAACCCTCTCTGGCCTCTTCATAAGAGGTCAGGATGCTTACCATCCGTCCCCCGAACTCCCTGATCACGTCTGCCACTTCTTTTATGCTACCCGAGCGGTCTTCCAGCTCGAATCCAAACTGGATTCCCCCTCGGTATATTCCTGTAAGGCTTACCAAGACCTTGAAAATGTCGGTCTCGGTTATTAACCCTACCAACTCCTTCTTGTCCGAGAGTACCGGCAGGTGGGATATCTTGTGTCTGAGCATCACCACCGCGGCTTCCTCCACGGTGTCGTCATCGCAGATGGTGATGGGATCCTTGGTCATGATCTCCTTGACCTTTATCTTGGCCAGGAGGTAAAGCAGCTCGTGCATATCCAGCGTGGTTGCTGCCGAGGGGGAGGCCGCCTTTATGTCCCTGTCAGTGACTATCCCCACCAGCTTCTTACCCTTTACCACAGGAAGGCCTCGGATCTTGTTGTCCTTCATGAGGTGCTCGGCGTCCATCATGGGGGTTTCAGGGTCCACGGTTATGGGGTCGCGGGTCATCCAGTTCCTGATGAGCATTGGTTCCTCCTTTCCAAGAAGATGTTGGATCGGCCCGATGTTCGCTCTCCCGAGGCCTCAGACCTTTTTCAAGCTTGCTCTCTGATCTGAACAGGTTTCACGACCCCGAGAGATATTCCCTCAGCGACTTAGAGCGATAATGCCCTCCTCGGATGTACCTAAGCACCTTGGTCAGTTCCTCGGGCTCCACATAACCAGGCAAAGAGGATATGGGTTTGCCCTCAGGGCTTAAAAACCATATGGTGGGAAAGCCTCTCACCATATATCTTCTTGTGAGCTGTGGGCTCTTGTCACCATCCACTCTGCTAGATATGAACTCTTCCCTCAGATATTCAGCCACCCTGCTGGCCACCAATGTCTTGGACTCCATCTTTTGGCAGTACTGACAATCTTTTACAAAGAAGTAAAGTAGAATGGGCCTTCCCGTTCTCTCGGCCTCCTTGAGGGCCTCTTCATATCCAATCCACTGGATCTGCTGTGCCTTTGCACTGGAAAACCCCACGCACAAACTAAAGGATAAGAGCATGCACCAGCCCACAGCTCTCGCTATGCGAAAATAACACAAATCTCTTCCCTCAGTCTAAAATGCCCGGGCGGCGACCGCCGCCCACACCCTCAAGCTCAGGAAAAACGAGAAGAAGTGGGGCAACTGGCCCCCGAGCTTTCTCCGCTGGAAGTGCCGCAGCCCGAAAAAACCGAAAGTAGCCTTTGCACTTCCTTCTTGGAACATTTGGGGCAACAAATCTCTGACATATCCAGGTGCCCCAGGATAAGCTCTTCGAATTGGTGTCCACAAGAAGCACACTTGAACTCGTAAATGGGCATTTGACATCTCCCCCTTTGGGTCAACTTCATTCACGACACACTCTTAGAACTGATTGCGCCTGATACCACACTCCTTACATATTTATCTAGGCTGACTCTTTGAGAGCCCTATTATTGACCAGCTTTTAACCTTCAGTTTTCAAGCCCCCCCTCAACAATTAGAGCCCAAGCTTCCATCACCTTGGGTCTTCATAGATACCCACAGTATCTGCGCTCATTCTATGGCCGGCTCCCAAGCGTGTCAATCACCTCAGAAAAGCACTCTGATCCAGATGGACACCTGCCTTGCTGGGATGCCCTTTTCACCCACCAGGCCCCATGTTCTAAGCCTGAAGGGCTGATCCCAAAGGTTGCGGGCCACCAATTTCACCGAGCAGCGCCTTCCCCAAAGGAACTTCTCCAGTTCCAGGTCTGTCCAGGAAGCCTTCTGTGTTCTGCCATAGAGCCCCAGATCTCCCAACTGAAGCACCCCTGTTTCCCTCAGGAGAAACCTCCATCCTGCGGGATGTATCCATCTTAGCTCCAGGATGCCCCTGTGTTCTGTCCAGGACTCCCCCGGCCATGTGTCCGAATGTTTCTTTACCTCCTCCCAAGCTCCACATCTGTAACCATATCTTCCCACCAAAGACACGCTGGGTGTCAGAAGAAGTTCCACTTCTCCCTGGGCTCTCCAATCCCAGAGGGTCCTGGCTTGAAAGCCTCTGACTTCCGATGCCTGTTCCCAAGTCCTGTGATGGCGAACCCCCAACTCCACATGTGTGGAAAGAGCCTCTGACCACATTCGATCCCAGGCCATCCTGGCCTCGGTGTTCAATGAACCGCCCGCTCTATCTTCCCCCAGAGCAAAGCCTGCCACCTCCACGGGTTGCAATCCCTCAACCAGGGTATAGGGAGACTCCAGGTACCTGGCTGCAGCCAAGCGCAGGAGATCCCGGCCTCCTGCTCTCCAGACAATGCCCAGCCGTGGCCCAAGACAGACCCTCTTTTCCCTCTCATCCGATACTACTGGAGGACTGCTTCCCATGCTTGCCACCTGGAAGCTAACACTTCCTTCCAAATACAATTCGGGAATGATTTCCCAAATGTCCCCTGCGTGGATTTCCCACATGTACGTGGGCACCTCCAGCGCCTTGTCCTGCAAAACCCTTCCCAGCAAAGCCCCCCCGTGCTTGAAGCTGGTCAAGACCCACGGCTCCAGCCTTTCCCTTCCCCTGGCCCCGTGCATGCCCCATTCCAAGCGGTGACTGCCCCACCTGCCCATGCCAAGAAGACCTGCCTGGAAATGCTCCTCCTTGAATCGCCAATTCAGGTCCATGTGGGCCTCTATCGCAGGAGGAACTGTGAACCACAGATGGTCTTCCAGACGGAATCCCTGGCTGCTCCAGATCCCGTAACTCAGCAGCTCCTGTTTGGGACCCAGCTGCAGCCTGTGGCCCAGTGTGGCTGTGTGCACATGTCCCCGCTGATTAAGGTACGGATCTTGAATCCACTCGGCATCAGCGTCCCCTCTGTGGTCCCCGCGGGCCCACAGCATGGACCCCCAACGAAACAAGAGCTCTTGGGATGGATTCAGAGAGATCTTCCAGTCGGTTCTCCAGTAATGGTCCCTTTCTCTGTGGTTCTCCTTGTGAAAGCCCTTTTCCTCCTGAGCCCATATCAGCAGATCCCCTGCGGTCCTGGATGTGCCGCCTTGGAGAAAGAGATTGGAATTCCAAAGCCCCAACTCCCCCATTGCACCCTCCAGCTCCCCTTGAATCCTGGGACCTTCGAACATGACTGTATAGTCATGAAAGGTGTTAAAGGTATTCACGTTGGCTGGAGCCAGCATCTGAGCTCTCAGAAGTTCCCGAATCCCAGCCCTGGCCTTCCCTTCTTCCCTAAAGGGAGTCGAGAGAAAAAGCCTGGCGCTGGAGTTGGTGGGATCTTCCCTCACCGACAAAATGGCATGTGCTTTTGCACGGGACAGAAGGCCCAGTTCCCTGTATGCCTGGGCCAAATCCACGTTTCTGACTGCCCGATCCTGATCCAACAAAAACCTGGAGCGGTAAACAGACCTCCCGTTGTTTCTGGCCATGGAACTTTCCAGGGCCCTCACAGCATCCGCCGGCCTGTGCAAATCCCTCAGTATCAAGGCCTGGTACAGATGGGGGGTTGGATCCATGGGATCCAGCTCTGCCGCTCTATTCAAAACCACAAGCGCTTCCCTGTGACGGCCTAGCTGATGCAGGGATTTCCCCAGATAGCTGAGGGGCAAAGAAGCCATGGGCTCTACCAGTGAAGCCGACAAGAACTCTTCCAAGGCCTTTTCAGCACTTCCTTGTCGCATCTCCAAAATGCCCAGGCCCATGTGAGCCTCACTGGAAAAAGGCTCCAACTCAAGGACTGCTTGGAGCTTTTCCCTGGCCTTGAGATGCTCACCCACTGCCAAGTCCATGAAACCCTTGAGCACCAGGATGCCTGAATTACCAGGGCTAAAGAGCTCTGCTAGCTCCAGGAAGTCCCTGGCTTTCTTGGATCTTCCCATACCCCATGACAGCTCAGCCGCCTGTATCAGGGCTGGCACGTACCTTGGATCCCTCTCCAAAACATTCAATACTGCCTCCAGGGCCCCCTCCAGGTCTCCCTCTGACCTGAGGATGACAGCCCTGGCAAGTTGTGCGGTGGGGGAACCGGGATATACTTGCAGGGCCTTGCCTGAGAGCGCCTGGGCTCTAGCTGGATCTTTCTGGACCAATGCCATCAAAGATCGTTGGGCAATTACCAAGGCTGGCAGCTCCTCCTCCAAGCCATCGGGACCGCCCAACTTCTTAAGGGCTTCATCCATTTCCCCCATGCCAAGACTGGCTATGCCCCAAAGGCTGTCAAACAACCTGCTCCATCCCCACATGACCTGGCCCTCCAACAAGAGCTCCCTGGCCTCCTGAAACAGACCTTGTTGGATCCTCCCCAATGCCAGGCCTGCCCATTTCAGCCCCAAGTTGGAGGGCAAGGCTTCAAATTCTTTTTGAGCTTCTTGCCCTTTGCCTTGATCCATGAGAATCCAGGCCAGCAAAAGCTTAGCCATGGGATCGGCGAGTTTCTCCTGGCACAAATCCATGGCCTTTTGTGTTTCCCCAGCATTCCTGGCTTCCAAGGCCTGGAGGAGCCCCTCAGGCCATGTTTCCTCCTCTTCCAGACGCACATCCAAAGGGCTGATCCATATGGGATGTCTCAAGACCCATTGAACACTCTGCGCAGGATGAAGCCTCAGACTTTCTATTCTGGGAGGCCTTGCGGGGCTCAGGCTGGCCTTCTGCCCTGAATCCAGCAGGGTCTGGCCCCAAGCATGGATCAGGTAAACCTGGCCTGCCAGGATCCATATCTCTGCTTCTCCCGAATACTCATCCAGCATGAGGCCCATGTCAGTTCCTCTCACCCCCACCATCACACTTCCCACTTCCCAGTCCACAGGATGCAGCGCTCTGACCCACACCCGTCCTCCAAGAAGCTTGTAAAGGCTCTGAGAGGGCTTGAAAGAGCCTTGCCGGCTGCCTGCCTTTTGCACTTGGAACCCAACTTTTCCCATGCGTTTTATCTGGATGCGGCTTTGCTCGTGGAGCTGTACCTGCGTCTGGTCCTGGAAAAGGAGGGCGGCACGAGCCCCTTTAGCTGTTACCACTATATCCCCTTCTGCCACAGACATGCCTGTCCTGGCCCTTGCCCAGGGTCCTTGGGGCGAGGAGGCCACTAGCACCTCCCCCTGGATGTGGACGATCTTGCCTTGAAACTCCTGGGCCCCGGCAGTCAACAGAGGCAGAAGAATCATCAAAAGGCTCGCAACGCAAGCCATTGCCTTTTGCCCTGAATTGGAGGCACCCCACATTGGGCTCAACCGGCAACTTATCTTCTGAAGCATTAGTAGATGATGGGCAATTGGTAATTCAAAGCCCGGCTTGATGTCAAGAAAAAATGGATTGCATGACCATTTCCGAGAATATTGATTGACAATTTCTGAGGCGGGTTTTATCTTAGCAATCAATGGGTGCAAATACCCAAGGCGCCAGAGGAAGCATATGGCTTTTGTTGGAAAGCTTTCCAGAAAAAAAATGAGATGGGTCAGTATGTTTGCAGCTGGGTGGCTTTGCATCTGGCTCTTGCAGGTTCCACCGGCCCTTCAAGAAGCTCCTTGCCACCCAGTAGAGGCCATTTTATTTCCGTTGCAAGACCCAGCAGAGTGCTGCTGTCAAGGTAAAGATCCAGAAGACCTCTGGCACCCTCCTTGCGGTTCACATCAAAGCTGCAGTAGCTCTTCCACCCCGGCAGGAGAAAAGCTCTTTTTCGCTCACACTTCTTCCGGCCAACAGTTTCCCCAGACTGAGTGTCCCTCTGAGAAGGCTTTCTTGAGCGGGTCTTTTCAAAACCTCAATCCATGGTCTTACAAGCCGTGCAAGACACCTAGACAAGTGTACCTCTTGAATCAGATTTTGCTTATTTGAATTTCTACTCATGCATTTCCAAGAATGTACCAGGCAACCCATGCTCCTCGAAGTGTCGATCTGCGGCCTGGATTATTAGCCCTTACTGTTTATGAGCAGGGGTTTTGGGGCAGGCTTAACCTACCTTGTGTGGGGCAAAAAGAATGATCCTGTGGGTCGAGGCTGATGAGCCTGGCATATGAGTTTGGACCCAAAGCATATCTGGCCACTTCAAGGTGCTAAGCCACGCATGGTCAGAAACGCTATTTGGGACTTGTTGGGGTCGCATGGGCAGGTGGAGGGTTCTCATTGGGGTTTTCTAAGATGGCCTGCTATCTGTCAGTGGTAAAGGACAAAAACACAAATTCTTGGGAGGAGTAACTCCATGGAAGATTCAAAGAACATGAAAGCCCCTTGTGGCAAGACCGCTTATGAACATGAGCACAGGAGGCACAATAGGCTCTCTCGGAATCGGATGAGAGGGGTTTTTCAAATCTTCATTGCGGGGGTCGCCACTTTGGGCCTCACATCTGGATGCTTTTCCCCTGGGGATTCATCCTCTTCACCCCAGGTCAAGGGAGACCAGTGGCGGCTTTCGATTCAGGACTTCCAGGAGGGCAAGGCCCGCCACTTCCATTACAAGTTGGCTGACAATACCACAGTTAGATTCTTCCTCATCAAGACCTCTGACGGGACCTTTCGGGCCGCACTGGATGCTTGTGATGTGTGTTGGCCGCAGGGAAAGGGATATGTTCAGGATGGGAATTACATGGTCTGCAAGAACTGCGGACGTACATTTAGAAATCAAGACATAGGGCTGTACAGAGGGGGCTGCAATCCTCACCCCTTGCAGTCCCGGCTTGAGGGAAAGGACTTGGTCATAGAGCTGAAGGAGCTTCAGGAAGGTGCAAGATATTTCAGATCCACCAACCAGGTTTATTAGCCATGGGCCATTAAGTTGGGGACTAAGCCCCAGTCACATGGAGTTGTTCTAAGGTGAAAAGCCAGAGGGCATTTGATCAGGACCAAATTTATTTAGGATTATCATTAAGTTAGCCCGTATCTACCACTCATCGTGAATAAAGCGGGCTATTGGGGGGTAGCAGATCATGAGGATGCAGGACATGGTCTGGAAAAGACTTCAGAGGAAAAAGGCCAAGGCCTTGTTTGTGCTCTTGGGTCTGTTGATAGGCGTGGGGGCTGCTGTGGGCTTTTTAAGCCTCACCCGTGCCCTCACCATGGAGATACAGCACAAGATGGAGCTTTACGGGGCCAATATCCTGATAACTCCTGCCACAGACAACCTCTCCTTGTCTTTCGGGGGAATTACCTTGGGGAGCATTTCCTTTGACATGAAGGAACTCCAGGAGCAGGAATTGGAAAATCTCCTGAGCATTCCCAATGCGCGCAACATAGCTGCCGTGGGCCCCATGCTGCTAGGAGCTGTGGCACATGGGGACAGAAGGCTTATTCTGGCCGGCATGGAATTCAGCTCTTTGGGCGCCCTTAGGCCCTGGTGGAGAATAAGTGGGGAGTATCCTACCCAGGGTCAGGTGATACTGGGAGCAGAGGCTGCAAGAATAATGGGTTTGAAGCCGGGGGAGGAATGGTACACTGCGGGATCCAGATGGAAGATCTCTGGGGTCCTTGAGCCCACCGGGTCCCAGGAGGATCTGATGGCTTTCGCCCCTCTCTCAGAGGTTCAATCGGCCCTTGGAAAAGAGGGGAAAATAAGCATGGTGGAGGTGGCGGCCCTTTGCGCGGGATGTCCCATAGAAGAGATGGTGGCCCAGATTTCAAAGGTGCTGCCAGGGGCTAAAGTGCAGGCCATTAAACAGGTGGTGGAGGGTCGCATTGAAGCCATGAAACAAATGGAAAGGGTGGCCATGGGTCTTTCGGGGCTCGTGCTTTTGGTGGGATCCCTGGTGGTGTTTGTCACCATGATGGCCAGTGTGAGAGAGCGCACATCAGAGATAGGAGTTCTGGGTGCCATTGGATTTCCCAAGAAACAGATCGCAAAACTGATTCTCACGGAAGCAGGAGTCCTCTCTTTCTTGGCGGGAATTCTGGGATATGGCGTTGGCATGCTTTCGGCCAAGGTGGCCTTGCCATTTTTCTCAGAAGGGCACTCCCACAGCGCAGCTGATCTTCTTTTCCAGCCGGAGCTGGCCTTGGGGGCTGTGGCCCTTTCAACTGGCTTGGGGCTTCTGGCCAGCCTTTACCCTGCCTTGGCCGCATCCAGATTGGATCCTGCGGAGGCCATTCGTAGCCACTAGGCAACATGATTCCATAGAAGCGCAAAGTCAGGTTTGTATCGAGGATATGAGTGAATGACTTGATTCATGCTTAAAAGCAAACTGGTTGGGGATTTCAGACCCCACCCTGGTTCGAGAGTGATTACCTGGAGGTGCTGTGGGGTTTCGGGCATAGCCTCCCCAATGAAGGGGCTACAAAGGCAATCCAGGCTGGGAATTGGGAGGATTGACATGTGCTTGATAAAAGCTGAGGGAATCGTCAAGAGATATGGCCATGGGCCTGGTATGGTGGAAGCCTTAAGAGGCATTGATCTAGAAGTTCCCGAGGGGGATTGGCTGGCTATAATGGGGCGCTCAGGCTCAGGGAAATCAACGCTTCTGACCGTGTTGGGAGGCTTGAACTCTCCAAGTGGAGGCAATTATTGGGTGGAGGATGTAAAACTCTATTGTCTGCCCCTCCAGCAGCAAGCCGAGTTCAGAAGGGAGAAGATGGGGTTCGTATTCCAAAGCTTCCAGCTTCTGGACTATCTTTCAGCCGTGGAAAATGTAATGCTACCTTTGGTGAACAGCCCCATGCCTTCCCGCCGAAAAAAGCAACTGGCCAGGGAGGCCTTGGAAAAGGTGGGCCTGTACCACAAGGGATCAAGACTGCCTGCCCAGCTCTCAGGAGGAGAACAGCAGAGAGTGGCCATTGCAAGGGCCATAGTGAACCGTCCAGTGCTTCTTCTTGCGGACGAGCCCACAGGCAATTTGGATTCAGCCACTGCCGAGCAAGTCATGGAGCTCTTCGGGGATCTGAACAGGCAGGGAATGACAATAGTGATGGTCACACACAGTGAGCAGTGGGCAGCCATGGCCAAAAGGATCACAAGAATATGTGATGGTCGCGTGACGGGAAATTAGTTGGTGGACCCCAAACTCCTTGGGGAGCCTGTTTCACGAGTCTCAATGATGAGGGAGGATGAAATGAAACGTGCTGTTCTATGGGGCCTGATCTTACTGGGAGGGCTCTTTTTTTGGATGTGGCTTCGAGGGGGATTGGTGAACTCAGGGCTCAGAAGTCCCCGAGAGCTCTTCCCTTTGGCACATCGCCAATCAGCCCCTGAGATCCTGGTCAGGGATTTGGGCGGTGCAACGGCCAGCATCCCAGGGCAGCTCCGAGGGCCTGCATTGGTGGTTTTCTGGGCCAGTTGGTGACCGGCTTGCAGGAGGGAGTTGCCTTCCTGGGAAAAGCTATATAAGGAGGTGGGGGATCAACCCGTCAGGCTCATTGCAGTGGCAGTCAGAGACAGCAAGAATGAACTCAGAAGGCTTGTGGCTGGGGAAGGCTTGACTCTGCCTGTTTTTCTGGATGAGCTTGGGAACTCTGCTTCCAGTTGGGGTGTTAGGGCTCTGCCCACTACAGTTTATTTGGATCATGGCGGAAGGCTGGCAGGCAGGTTCGTAGGCCCCCAGAGCTGGAACAAGGAGACACTTCTAAAACTGGCCCAAGAAGACAAGAAATGATGGGAAGTCTCCTTTGGCCTTGTTTGGAGAATTGACAGGAGTCGACTCCCTCACCTAGAATCCCCCTAATTGGGCAGGGGAATCTGGAGGAAGATCATGATTAAGCTCTTGGCCGTGCAGGGTAGTCCTAGAAAGGGCGGTAACACAGAGATCCTGCTGGAGAAGGCCATGGAAGGGGCTTTGGCCGCTGGTGCCCAGGTCAAAAAGGTTGAGCTTAGGCTGCTTCATATCACACCTTGCCTTGAAATCTATGAATGTAAGAAAACCGGGCTTTGCCCCATCCAAGACGACATGACTCCGCTTTACTCGGAGATAGACTCTTCTAACAGACTCATTCTGGCCTCGCCTATATTCTTTTACAGTGTCACAGCCCATGCTAAGGCTTTTATAGACAGGTGCCAAGCCGGGTGGGCCCGCAGATATGTTCTTGGCAAGCGTGTGGAGTCCCCTGTGGCAAGAAAGGGCGCCTTCATATCTGTGGGAGCCACCAGGGGCAAGAAGCTCTTTGAGGGTGTGAAGCTAACCGTCAAGTATTTCTTCGACGCGCTGGATATGGAGTATGCCGAGGAATTGCTGGTAAAAGGGGTGGACGAGAAAGGTGAGATCCTCAATTATCCTGAGCACCTTCAGGCTGCTTACGAGCTGGGAAGGCGCATGGGCACTCCCTGAACAAGAGGTTTAATAATGATTTTGAGCTTCCTCAGGAACAAGGTGATGGACGTGAGCCAGGAAAAAGACGGCTCTCTTAGGGTTTCCTGGAGACTTACGGACAACTTTTGGGATGCAGGTCTGGAGATGGTTGTAACACTGCCTGACCTCGAGATAAGAGCCGCATCTGGCACGATCCGTAGATCTCCCTACAACCAGTGCGGTTCTGCTCCAGAGCTGCTTTCAAGGGTTGTGGGAGTAAGAGTGGGAGCAGGGCTCAGAAAAATAGTGGAGGGGTTAGTGGGAGGCCCCTCGGGCTGCCCAGAGTTGGCAGAAGGGGTCTTGGAATGCTGTAATGCAGTGATACTGCACTTTACCGTGCCTCAGCTCCAGGCCACTGAGAAAGGTACAGAGGAGCAAAAAAGGGAGAGCTTCCAGACCATGTTAAGACTCAATCCCCGCCTGGTGAGAAGCTGTGTGGCCTTTGCCGAGGACAGTCCACTGATGCAAGGTCTTGTTTGAATGGGCGTTTGTTTTCTTGATCCGGCCCAAGGCAGCAAGCCAGGGCGACTTTGACTTGATCCCAAAGGAGACACCCGGATGATCTCTTTTAGCAGAACCATGCTCGTGGGAGCCGAATTCCCTCAAGAGGATCTGGTTCGCTTTCACGGAATGCTTGAAGACCGCATATATGCCATGGAAATCCTCATGGATGTGCGCATATCGGATGGGGTAGTCCAGGCCATTCGAGGCCGGATGAAGAGGTTTACGACTCCTGTGTGCCCCAAGGCAGAGGACATATTACAGGTGGCAGTGGGAATGTCTTTGAGGGAACCAGGCTGGATCTCCAGGATCAATAAGGAAGTGGGCCGAAAGGGCTGCCAGCATTTTGCCGAGATAGTGGTGGAGTGCGGCAGATGCCTGGATGTGGCCTGCATGGCCCATGATGTGTTTGCCAAGATCAAGGAGACTCCGGATGTTGACCCCTCAGCCCTCGCTCAGGCCTATAGCGCTTCCCACCCAGAGCTTTGCGGCAGATGTATGGCCACACCATAGACCTCCATAATGGGTTTCAGCATGCGAATAGACCTTCACGTGCACACATCTCCGAGATCTCAGTGCAGCTCCATAGACCCAATACAGCTCATGGAAAGAGCCCAAAGGATTGGGCTTCAAGGTGTTTGTCTTACAGAACATGGACTCATGTGGGACAAACAAGAAGTGGAAAAGCTGCAAAGGACTCATGAAAATGTGCGCATATTGCGCGGAATGGAGGTCACCACCAACCAAGGAGATGTGCTTGTATTCGGGCTCTCAAGGCACATCAAGAACATAGTGCCCATAGAGGAACTCAGAAGGGAGGTCCTGGCTGCAGGGGGCTTCATGGTGGCGGCTCACCCTTTCAGGGGATTTCTTCTTTTTGGAATAACCCAACTTCAGGTAAGCCTGGAGCAGGCCTGCCGCAGACCCTTGTTTCAAAATGTTGATGGAGTGGAGATAGGAAACTGCAAGGTCACCCAACCCGAAAACGAAATGGCAAGACAGGTGGCCCTGAGGCTGGGCCTGGCAGGAGTCGCGGGAAGCGACGCCCATAGTTTGGAAGAGCTGGGTAGATGGGTAACCGTATTCCAAAGGGAAATAAGAAATGAATTAGAACTGATAGAGGAGCTACGGATGGGACGATTCTGCGTGGAGCAAGCTGTGTAATTGGACCCCTGCCCAATTTTAAGATCTAGAAAGGCTCGATAATACCCCCAGTGCCGGGAAAAATGGGAAAGGGTCTGGGCCTGAACACGGGTAAATGCAATGGATGGGCAGGGCTATGGTCTCCAACGCCACCGGTCCTGGGGAATGATCCAGGCTGGAATTAACACATCCGAGGTTGTGTTATCGCTTAGCCACCCAATATTTTTGATATGAAAAGTACGGGCCTGTATTGCCAACCGCTTGAGGTTATGACCTCCACGATGGGCCTCTCAAGCTCCCTGTGGTCAAACCTGTATTCGTAGACCTTCTCAAAACGGATCTTTCCTTCCCGGAAGGTGAAGCCGTACTGGGCCTCGTATTCCCACTGTGCCAGCACCACTCCACGGAAGAAATATCCCATCATGGAGAATCCCAGTTTGAGGCCGTCCCCACTGGACCTGACGGACTTGCCTATGTCCAAGGCCCGGCAAATCTTCTCCTTATCTGACGGTCTGAGCTGTAAGGTCCTTACCTCCTTGACCTTGTTGAGGGTCATGATGCCTGCCCATTTGGCATCTGCCAGGCGCCAGGTGGCTTCTATCTTACCGCCTTTTGCTTCCACTACTCTGAAGGGGACGTCCTCGTCGTTTATTGCCAAAAGCCTCCTTCTGAGCTCCTGCTCGCTTACGGGCTCAACCCCGGGCTTGGCTGGAACCCTTGTTGCCCAGCCTGTCACTCGATTCCAGATGCGCAATTGTATTGCTGCGTAAAGAATAACGAAAATGACCATGTGAGGAATATATGTCTTTGCCCCGAAAAAAGCTGTCAACCAATTGGCCTCTGGGTTGGAGCGCATGATCCCAGAGCTCTTTATAAGCTTTTCTGCTGAAACAGGGTCCTTGGCTTCAGCGTGAAGGATCACCCGGCCTATGCGCTCCACCCTACCCGCAATCCCCTTTTCATGGAGCTCATAGGAATGGTAACCAGGGCCGCTAAACTGGCTTGTACCGGCCTCCTGTGCCACATTCTTGGAGTAGGCCTCAAAGGATTGTTTTGCCTGTTTTTCCCCTTCGCACAAGAAAGCCTTTATGGTGCCGCCCTCTTGACGCCCCATCACTGCGGCCACTGCGCCGGGGTAATGGAATCTTTCTTTGACTGCAGCCTTTGGAAAGATGCCCGTCAGCTTGCCGGCCTCCATGTTACGGAGGATCTCCTGGTCCAGGATCAGCCTCGGTGGGGCCAAAATTGCTCCCAGAAACAAAAGCCCAGTTGGTGCCAACACCGAAGCAAAGAAGTAAAAAAGAGCTATAAATACCCTCATGCTCTCTCAGTACCTCAAGTTAGCCTGAACTATCACAAATGGCTTTCGTTGATGGGAGGAGAAAAAGTCTGTCAAAATCGGGAATCAGTTCGCTCCTCCCCAAAAGCACGCAAGCCCCCAAATGCCCACTCTATCTCCCTTTTTGATTTGTTAAAGAGTTTTTCTTAGCGATCTAGCAAATCCAGCCAGTTTTCCAAGATTCTGAGCCTTTCCTTGGTAAGCTCCACCTGGCATTCCATCAGCTCCAGCTTTCCCATGGAACCCTCTGAGAAGTAGCTGTAGCGAGCCCTGCACTCCTCATCGCGAAAACTGAGCCATGTCTTCTGGGCTTTTATGAACAGATCCCGAACATTGGGCTTGCGGTCTTGGGAGGTCTGTTTTGCCGGAGGGCCGAGCTGATCTAGGATACGCTTGTAAAGATGGTTCAATTTGGAGTCGAGTTCCTTGTATTGTTTTTCTAGACATTCCAAGATCTCAAGGGTGTTACCATCGCACTCCGACCCCCGGGCTCCTCCCCAAGGCACCAACACCAAGAGACCCAAACCCACAGCCAACATAAAGGCCCCAATGAGAGATGAATCCCATGCTTTGGTACTCTTTACAGCCTGCAATGCATATCCTTTCCTAGCAGTGGAAACCGGCCCCAAGGCCAAAAGAAAACTGGCCCCCTTGCAAAAGACATCGAGTGTGTCCAGCCCGGGACTCGCCAATTATCCTTGAGGGTCAGGGGGATGTCAACCTTTGGCTCAAAGAAATATGCCATTTCTTTCGGCCAGCAAAGCCCCAGGCGCCAAGACGGATTGAGCAAGAAACACTCTAAAGGTTACACACCAGTGTTACTGACGCTAGGCAAACATTACTAGCCAAGTTCACGACATCTTAGGGCAAAATCAGTTATCCTCAAATCTAGGGAACCAACCTGACGATAGAGATCCCCTTGGGCCGGATAGGGCAGCGCATTGACTTCCCACTCTTTTGCCCCATAATCTTCTGCAAGGTCTTTGTTCCCGAAAGAGAGGTATGGTAAATCATGGTGAATCTGGAAGAGGTCTTGGGCGCCAAGAGCGTTGCAGTCATAGGTGCATCCAGGGATCCATCCAAGCCTGGAGCCATGCTTCTGGAGGTTCTCAGGAATACCGGTTTCAAAGGTCCGGTGGCAGGGATAAATCCTCAAGGAGGAAGCGTAAACGGACTTAAGCTTTACCGTAGCCTGGAGGAAGTGCCTTTTCAGATCGATCTGGCCGTCATGCTCATCCCCCCTAGGTTTGTTCCCCAGGCGGTTTCGGCCTGCGCCGAAAAGGGCGTCAAGGGGGTTGTGATTTCTGCCGAAGGATTTGCCGAGGCAGGCCCCGAGGGAGCGCGCATCCAGGATGAGGTATACCGGATACTCCGCTCTTGCGGCATGAGGGGTTTCGGGCCCAACACGCTGGGACTGGTGAATACCTCCACTGGACTGACAACTTCCTATTTCGCCACAGCCCGCATGCTCCAACCCGGCTCTGTGGGCTTTGCGGCCCAGTCGGGCATCTTCGTTGGAGCTCTGCTCAGATACCTTAGTTCCATGGAAGGGCTTAGACTCTCCAAGGGAATAGGGTTGGGAAATAAGATGGATGTAAACGAGTGTGATGCCCTGGAATATCTGAGCTCAGACACCCAGACCCGCATCATAGGCATGTACCTGGAGGATGTGAGGGAAGGAAGGCGCTTCCTGGAAACAGCAAGGAGGGCTGTTGAGAAAAAACCAGTGGTTCTTCTCAAGGGGGCCACAACTCCACAGGGGGCCATGGCCAGCAGTTCCCACACAGCCAGCCTGGCTGTGGAGGACAGGGTGATGGATGGAGCTCTCAAGCAGGCAGGAGTCATAAGAGTACAGAGCATAGAGGAACTCATAAGCTCTCTGAAGGGCTTTCTGAGCATGCCCCTTCCCAAAGGAGACAAAATAGCTTTTGTGACCTACAGCGGAGCCCAAGCCATCTTGAGCATAGACCAGGCCGCAAGGCAAGGGCTTCAGGTGGCCCGCTTCAGCGAAAGCACATTGCTTAGGTTGTCTCAAGTGATCGCCACAGAAGCCAAGGCGGCAAATCCTGTGGATCTGTTTCCAGACATGATGGTACATGGGTTTCAGCGCACCTCCACCACCATTCTCGAGGCCCTGTTGGAGGACGACGGAGTGCACTCTGTTGTTTTCATCTCTTTTGCCGTAGAGGGTCCAGAATCCTATGGGCCCTTGGTAGAACTGATACGTGAAAGGAATACCAAGCCAGTGTTTTTCTCCCTTTTGGGGGCCAAAGAGCATCTGGAAGCCTGCCGAGATTTCCTTGAAGGCCACGGGATCCCTTGCTTTGCTTATCCGGAGACGGCAGTCAAGGTGATTTCCCATATGCTCCGTTATGCCAGCCTAAGCGAGGCTGCCTGAGCCGTGGAAGACGTAAAGCAATTTGTGGAACGTCTCAAGGCCCACAGGGGTTTCTCGGCGAGTATAGCCCACCACAGGTACTTGCCGGCCCAAGCCCCTTGTTTCAAGAGACCTTTGGTTCTTCTAGACCATAGGCTGCAAAAGGCCCTGGCCGAGGAAGGAGTTCGTGGCCTCTACACCCACCAGGCAGAAGCCCTGGAGAGACTCCACAGAGGTGAAAACGTGGTGGTGGCCACCCCCACCGCAAGTGGGAAGACCCTCGTGTACACCCTTCCAGTGCTTCAAGCCATCCTGGAGGATCCTTTGGCCCGCGCCATGTATATATTCCCCTTGAAAGCCCTGGAACAGGATCAGCTAAGGGTGGCAAAAAGATGGATAAGGGCTCTCGGGGCAAACCAAACCATACGCACTGCTGTCTTTGACGGCGACACCCCTTCCGCACAAAGAAAAAAGCTCAAGGAATCGCCACCCCACATCCTGATCACCAATCCGGATATGGTGCATCTGTCCCTCCTGCCATTCCACGAGCAATGGAAGGAGTTCTTGGAGAACCTGAGGTTCGTGGTGCTGGACGAGCTTCACACTTATAAGGGCATATTTGGCTCCCACATAGTGCAGGTTTTGAGAAGGCTCAGAAGGCTGTGCCAGCTTCACGGATCCAACCCACAATTCATCACCTTGTCCGCAACCATAGCCAATCCAGGGGAGTTTGCAGAGGCCCTCACAGGACTGCCTTTCTCGGTCATTGAGCAAAGCGGAGCGCCCCAGGCTGGAAGGCATGTGCTTTTTTTGAATCCTGTGGGGAGCCCATACACTATGGCTGTACAGCTTTTCCGCCTGGCCCTCCAAGCGGGATTCAAGACCATAGCCTTCACACAAGCCCGCAAGATCACTGAGTTGATGCACACCTGGCTCATACAGGACAAACCGGAGCTGGCCAAAAGGGTCAGCTCTTATAGGGCTGGCTTTCTGCCCGAAGAACGCCGGGACATCGAGCGCAAACTGGCTTCCGGAGAACTGTATGGAGTCATCACTACAAGCGCCCTGGAAATGGGAATAGACATCGGCGGGCTGGACGTGTGCATTTTGGTGGGCTATCCGGGTACCATAGTGCAGACCTGGCAAAGGGGAGGCAGAGTGGGTAGAAATGACAGGGACTCCCTCTTGATATTGGTGGCCCAGCCTGATGCCTTGGACCAGTATTTCATGCGTCACCCTCATCGTTTCTTTGAAAGCGGGTATGAGAAAGCCGTGGTGGACCCGGGCAACAGGGTAGTGCTTAAGGGACACTTGATATGTGCTGCTTCGGAGTTGTCCTTGAGGGAAGAGGGGGATGTCTTTGACCTGAAAGGAGAGCTCAAAGGCCTTCTTAGTCAGATGGAAAGGGAACACCTCCTGCTCAGAAGCGCTGAAGGCAGGCAATGGTACAGTACCAAGCGCAGACCCCAAAGGGAGGTAGACATCCGGGCAGCTGGGGAGACCTTCACCATACTGGAGGAAAAAACCCGCAGGGTCGTGGGAAAAAACTCAGGCATAAGAACTCTGACCGAGTGTCACCAAGGTGCCATCTACCTTCACCGGGCAGAGCACTACCTGGTCACAAGACTGGAGCTGGAAACAAAGAACGTGAGGGTCAAGCCGGTTCGCACGTCCTACTATACAAGAGCCCGCTCAGAGAAAGAGACCGAGATCCTGGAGAGGCAAAGGTCAAGGCCCATAGGAAACTTCGTTTTGCGCCAGGGCAGACTGAAGGTTACAGAACATATCACCGGATATGAAAAAAGGCGCATCTCCGGCCAGGATCTCTTGAGCGTGCATCCTCTAGAGTTACCCCCTGTGGTCTTTGAAACCGTGGGGATCTGGCTGGAGATAGAGGATTTCATAAAGGAGGCTGTACAGAAGTCGGGCACCCATTTCATGGGAGGGATCCATGCCCTGGAACACGCCATCATAGCCCTTTTTCCTTTGTTTGCCTTGTGCGACAGGGAGGATGTAGGGGGTATAAGCATTCCCCTCCATCCCCAACTGGGCAAGGCGGCCATCTTCGTATATGACGGGCACCCTGACGGAGTGGGGCTGGCCGAGAGGGCATACGATGTGTTGGAAGAACTGCTGGATGCGGTGCTGTCAACCTTGGAAGGGTGTGACTGTGAGGAGGGATGCCCAGGCTGCATCCATTCCCCCAAGTGCGGCTCGGGAAATAAACCTTTGGATAAACAGGCAGCTTTGCTCATATTGAAGGCTCTCATGGGGAAAGTCAGTCCCAAGGAGCTGGGGGTCTCCTCATGCGTAGGTCATGCAGAAGAAGAAAGTGGGCTACCAGAGCTCCTGGAAATTCAAGTGCCCAAGAAAAAGATCCCCAGGGTTCTCTTCTTTGACCTGGAGACCCAGAAGACGGCCGAGGATGTGGGAGGATGGTCCAACAAACACCTCATGAGGCTTTCGGTGGCAGTCATTTATGATGCCAAGAACAAGGAATTCCGAAGTTTCCATGAAAGACAAGTAGGGCAGCTCATAGCCATGCTCAAGCAAGGGGATCTGATAGTGGGTTTCAATATCAGATCCTTTGACTACAGGGTTCTTTCGGCCTATACCGCCGAGGCATTGGAGCAACTTCCCACCTTCGACATACTGGATGATCTGAAAGGGCGGCTGGGTTTTAGGCTTAGCTTGGAGCACCTGGCATCTAATACCCTGGGGGAAAGAAAAAGCGCCGATGGCCTCCAGGCAGTGGATTGGTTTAAACAGGGTCGCATGGAAGAACTTGTGGCTTACTGCCGCAAGGATGTGGAGATAACCCGGGATCTGTTCGAGTTTGGCTGCAGGGAGGGTTACCTGATCTACGAAACCAAAGAGGGCAGAAGGGTCAGACTCCCTGTGGACTGGAATGTGGAAGCTATTTTGGAGAACCTCAAGGAGGCCTCAACATGGGGAAAACTAAGACAGTAGGCTGGGCTGCTGCGCTCTTTTTGTTGATGGGAGGCTGTGCTGGCCTAGAACCAGTAAGTCAGAAGGAAATGGAATCAAGGATATACGACGCTTCTTACGATATTGTTTTTAAGGCCGTGGTTTCGCTCTTGGAGCAAAAAGGCCACAAGCTGACCAGGCAAGACTTTCAACAGGGGGTGATAGATACAGAGCCCGTAGAGATCAAATACAGAAGGATCAAAATCTCGGCAGAGATCAAACCCTTGGGAAAACAGCGCACCGAAGTCAGGGCCAGGATAGATCTGGCAGAGCGCGGCTTGATGGGCAGCACATACAAGCCTGAGCCTGCAAAACTAACCATGTATGACGACCTCTTCACAGAGATAGAGCTGCAGGTGTACAGGGAACATTTCCTCAAGATAGAACGCAAGTAGAGAAAAGATATTCTTTTGCGCCTTGGCTGGACCAGCCCACCACGGCTCATGGTCCAGCCCACGGGACCCAGTGGGCAAGCCAGGACAGTAGGCAGCCACGGGAAAGGATCTCGATGGAGACTCTGATTCCTGCTGATCGGATCCGACTTTGACTTTTGCTGCCCTAACTTACCGTGATCATTTGGCTCGCTTTTCACTTTCGTAGCTACAGACTATGTGATTAGTTGGGACTTAATGATTTTCTCCGCTATCGGTACCCTGGCCGCCTGAGGTACCTGGCCATTTGCTACTGCATTGCATTGGTGGCCACAAATAAAACGGCATCTAGGTGGTGTCTTATGGCATTCTTCAGAAGATAATTTATGGCCGTGGGCACTCTAGGTAGGTGATTTGGTCCTAGTTGGGCTCGGGAATATATCCTGTCCGGGGCCACCCCGCCACCACAACTTTGCTCAAGGGACCACTGATCCCGCATCATTCACCACGGTTGAACCTAATAAACCAATGTTGTGATGTGCCGTTATATTGATCCATATCCAAACGCAGATTGATTCCTCCATTGCCTCTTGGGGTAAGAGATGCCAAATCTTTTTTCCCCAAACAGCTTTGAGCTGGGATAGTCATGGCGCGTGCCCACAAAGGCGGCATGGGGCACACGGAGTGGTGTCAGAGGCCTTCTTCATGGTTCGGATTTTACTTTGTGCTGTGTGCTCTATACCAGCGAACCCCCAAGCTAATCCATCACCAGCATGTCGCCATAGTCCCTGGCGCTTATGTGCTCTAGGTCCTTTGCCCTTGGTATCCTGAGGTTGGTGCCATAGGCCACAAGCAAATCTACTGCTGCGTCTATCTTTTTTCGGTCCAGCTGATCGAGCCTACCAAGGTTCATGAGCACCCTTGTACGGGGTTGGCCCTCTTTATTTCGGTAGGCCTCGCACAGCTGCAGGTATTGGTAGGTTCTTTGCTTGTCCTTTTTTCGGCTTACTCGTATATACACGGCAAAAACACATATAACCCACCTGTTAGATCTCTGTCAAGACAAAAATGACCACTATTCATCCTACATGGAAGGCAAAATTTGGAAGGCTCACTACAAAAAAATCAAAGTGTTAACGAACACAACCCCTAAAAAAGTGCCAAAGTTGGGTGATATCAACAGGATAGCTATATTCGGCCAATGCTAATTTGTAAAGTCCTGTTTAATTTCAAGGTCTTTTTGGCGAATTAATGAAAACAATGACTGATCACTGCTATCTTGTCTTAAGAGAACATTGTTGAAGATTATAATGGTAGCCAATATTCATCGGCAAAGGAGTACAGGACAGACGATTCATAAACAATGGACCAGGAATCAAGTTGTCGCAATCGTTCTACCGACTCCAAACGCAATGATTCTAAGAATACTAAAAGGGAACACCTTAGCGCCGGAGCATAAAAAAACTGCCAAATCTTCACTAATCCATCGGATAGTGACCAAAAAAGTCCGCATGACCATTGCATTTTGCTCTGCAGACTGCCGTAGTTGGGCTAACCAGAGCTGCCCAGGGTTTTCTCTTCCCTTTCTATGAGATCCAGTATGCCTTTTATGGAGCCCAACTCCTCTGGATCTATCCCCCGCCTGGAGAAGTCTATTCCATAGTTCTCTTCCAGGAACACCACTATCTCCATGATGGCCAGAGAATCTATCAAGCCGGAGGCCACCAGACCCTCCTCGTCCCCTATGTTTTCCACAGGCACTCCTGCTTTTTGGATCTGTCTTAGAAATCCTATGAGATGCGCCCTTCTTTGGGCCCTCAGCTGGTTCATGGGCCTTTACCTCTTGCCAAAATCCCGGCCAAATCCAGAGGATTCCTCCCTTCACAACTGGCCTTGACCGAATCCCTGTTTACCTTTCCCCTGGAAGTTCTGGGGATCTCGTCCATGAGCCACCAGCGAACAGGTAACTTTGCCTCTGCCAGGTGCTCTTTCATCCAGGCGTGGAGGGAACGGATGGTATCCTCTCCCTGGTCCGAGAGCACCACAGCCATACCTATGTTCTGGCCATAAAGAGGATCATCTATGGCAAAGGTACACACGTCCACTGTGGCATGGAATCGCTCCACCACACAGTCCACATCAGAAGGGAAAACCTTCATGCCCCCCTTATTGATCTCGTCCCGAACTCTACCCCTCAGGGTAAGCCATCCCCTCTCGTCCAGAAAACCCTTGTCTCCTGTCCTGAACCAGCCGTTGACCACATTCTCAGATGTAAGGTCCTCCCGGTTGAAATAGCCCCTCATGAGAGCTGGTGTGTTAAGCCACACAAATCCCTCCTCTCCCACATCACAACAGAGTTCTGGATCCAGGGCTCCCTGAACTTCATTGCTTTTCAACACACGAACCACGGCCCCCCAACCTGGGCCTATGAGGCCGTCCTCAGCCGGCACATTTGCATCGCTCAGTCCGGCCACCCAGCTTCCGGTCTCAGTTATCCCATAAGCATTGCAAACGTGGCGGGTGCCGGCCCACTTTCTTATGTCCTCCCACATGTGAGCCGAAAGGGGAGCCGATCCGCAATGCACCCGAATCAGAGTCCCTCTCTCAGGGGGGCGGGCCAACTTCAGGGCCATCCTCCATATGGCTGGAACAGAGGATAGGAAAGTTATCTCGTTCTCATCTACGAGTTTACCCAGGCGCATGACCAGCTCGTGGCGGAAGGGTGGAGCGATGTACAGATCTTGACCCGAAAGCCACGGAAAAAGGCTGTTGCAAATCAATCCATGACCAAAGTGTGTGGGCAGAATGCAGAGAGTTCTCTTAAAAGCAGACAGCCCCAGATGATCTCTCAGAGATATCCACCGGGCTCTCAAGGAGCGGTGGGTGTGGACCACCCCCTTGGGATCTCCCGTGGATCCCGAGGTGAAAAGCATGAGGGCATCCTGCTCCAGCATCACATACGAGGGCCAATCCTCTTCTTGAGAGTTCTCCAGGGTGTCTACTATCATTACCCCCAGCCGTGAAAGAACCTGGGCGGTCTGGGAGGATGTGGAATTCTCGTCTACCACGGCTATCTTGGGACTGGCCGCTTTGGCCAGGTTCTCAGCCTCGAAAGGGGTGAGCCTGCTGTCCACTGGTATGGGGCAGGCTCCCATCTTCCACGCTGCCAGAAGCTCAGCGAAAAACTCCGGCTTGTTCCCAAAGAGAATGAAAACCCTGTCCCCAGGAAGCAGACCCATCTTTCGAAACCTAGCCGCGCGTCTGCTCACCTGGCCAGCCGTTTCTTTTTTATCCCATCTACGACCGCTGAGGGGTTCCACCAGATCACCTACGCTCAGATCCAGAAACATCTGCCACCTCTATCCAAATAGTCTCAGCTCAGCCCCACAAGTCCCATCAGGAACCTGACTGTGGACTCCAAGCTGCCGGCACCCTTTTGATTCCATATGGTTATAAAGGCAAAGAAACTCCAGACCCCAAAGACGGCCGCAATCCGTCTCAAGGGGCTTCGTGAAGGCCCCCGCCTTATCCTTTTTTGTTCCCTAAGCATAGAGAAAAACACCCCCGTGCTCAACATCAAACAATAAACTATTCTGAGGTGCAAGACAGACCATATGGCCCTGAAATCCCCGGCCACCAGCTCCCCTGTCATTCTTATGAGGTGATAATACATGTTGCCCACAAAGGCTGCCATGAAAACAGCTGCAAAAAGCCTCAACTTGGGGCTTTTTCGAAACCAGCTGGCAAAAGTGGGATAAAAGAAAAACTCCACCAGAAGCTCTTTGAAATAGTAATAATATCGGTTCCAGAATCCAACTATGGTCTCAGCCAGCAATGGTTTGTAGGTGTTTCGGAAAACATAGAAACCGAATAGCCTCAGAATCCCTATGATCAAGTGGCCCTTGGCCGCCCGGTTGAGCACGTTCATGAACAGTTCCCCGTAAACGCTCAACCAACCAAGCCCTCCCCATCCCTCATCAGGGTGCACCAACAAGAAAGTCAATCTGGGAACCTCCAGGCTCAACCCTCCCATGGCCCGTCTGAGTCCGTTGTCAGCACCAAAAACCACTGCATTCAGGACCTCCTTGACAACCATCCAGAGAGCGGCCAACATCAATAGCCTCAAACCGGCCAGCTGACTGCGAGCCAAGGCCTGGGGATCTTTAGCCTCGGTTCTGGATAGATAGTCCAGGCCCTTTCCGTAGGGGGTGTTGGATCCCCCGTAAAGGGGCCACAGGTACATCAGGTGGTCTCTGAATCTTGTGCCAGATACCCTGCCTCTTTGGCCTGAGAGAAACATGTAACCCAGGCGCCAGAGGAAGAAGGGAAGCATCATGGCCAGCCCCATGAGGAGGCTTCCAGGAAGTCCATCTCCAGGAGAGCTTGCCCAAATGACAAACAAGATTGCCCAAAACAACCCGTGGAGAAAAAGCTGAGGGCTTTTTCTAAAAGCACTTGGAAGCCTTTGGAAATTTGATGCCAAGACATAGCAGAACCAAAACAAGAGCAAAAGCAGTATGACTGCCCACAGGGCTGCTGCAAAATCGGGCAAATACTGCCCCGATCCTCTCCAGGGGCTTTCTCCTGCCGCGGACTTAAGAACATACTTGAGCGCCATAAAAAGTCCGCCCAGGGCCAGAAGTGTTCTTCTCCTGGCCGGTGTGGCCCAGACAAGCAAAGGGCCCATGAGTGTACCCCAGGCAGAAACAACTCCAGGCTGTTCATGGAATTGGCGCCATTGCCACAATCTCTTGGCTGTGGACACCCAAGTTTGCTTTTCTGGACATTTGAGATCCGAATCCATGGTTCCCCAGTGATCAAGGATGAGGCCCTGGGCAAAGACTCAAGACTCTATCCTAAACTGCACCGGCCAGCCCTTTTTATTCCTGAAGAGCTTTTGGGCAAACCAACTCAACGATCTTTCCCAATCACTTGACCCTAAACCTCTCCAAAACACAGCGGCCTTGAGTGCTGAGTTCAAACCTCCCATTGTATTTGAGCGTTTTCGGCCCCTAGCCAAAGTCTAAAGCCTCGGGCGGCCTACCTCAGCGGATGGTTCCCCTTGGGGGAGCGGCCCAGTTTCCCCAAATCTTAGCCTGCCTCCAGGATCTTGCCGCCGTGGGGCAAATCCAGAGGGCTGTAACCAAAATCCGATAGCATCCTTTGAGTCATTTCCATCTCTGGCTTCCAGCCCATCCGCTCCCCTCTAAATTGAGTGGCCACCACATAGTCCAGCACAGGAGAAAAAACACCCATGGCTAGGAAGTTGGGCTGATGAGTAGGATTGCCTCCAGGGCCCCCCTTGCTGGCCCAAAGGCAGTCCAGAATGCACAGCTGTTGGCGAGGGAAGAGCACCTTTCCGGACCTGCCATCCATGGGCCCTAAAATTTCAGGGGTCTTGTTTATGGCGATCAGATAGTCTTGGCTGCCCTCTTCATGCGCTGGCCTGGGTGAAAAGGTTCCCAAATGGTTTTTCATGCTCATGGTGAAGCCCCCGAAGCGGGAGCTATGACCCTTGCAAAGGGCTATGTTCACCAAAATATCCACAGTTCCATCCACCAGATGTCTTATGCATTTACTCTTGGACTGCCCGTCTCTCCAAGGCGCAGGAACATTGACCGTTGTGTTCACACCTTCCCATGCATTTTGGATCCTGACACCCTCAGGGATACCTTTAAAGGGAGTGGATTGCTTCATGTTGCTACCATGAATGGCATCATAAACATTGATGTTGGATGGCCTCACACCTAAGAAATCCACCAAAACCTGGCACACCTTGGCCAGCACAGGACTCCTTGTGTGCTGAAGAGCTATGTTGTTGATTTTTATAGCCACAACCGTTTCGGACCAGGCCTTACCAGGAGGCTTTACAAAGATCTGCTTCCAAGCCTGCACAGGGTCCCTCAAACCGCCAAGGGCACAGGCAAGCCTATCCATGTTCTCAAAGATGCGCTGTGGGACAACCAACTCCTCCTGCCTGCTCCAACCGCAACTGGGCTCTGGCCCTCTTGTCATGAGAGGATCCGTTATTCCTACCACAAGGAGCTGGTTGACATTGGGATGCACCTGGCTCCCCGGGGCCCAAGAGGCCCTTGCCTTGGGGATGAGAACCACAGGTCCAGCCAGGGCAGTTCCCGCAACTGCAAGCCCAAGGCCCAGAAACTTCCTACGGTTCACCCTGGCCCTGTTGTTTCTTACAAACCCCACGGTTTCCCCTACTTCTCTTAATCTTTTTGGTTTTCCGGCCGACACCTTGACCTCTCCTTTTGCCCTGGCCATTGGCCAAAGCCATGGACCGAAGAGCTAAGCCCTTAGCCTCCGATCATTTATCATTTCAAGCCTAGCCCCTGGCTGACCCCTACATAGAAAACCACACTGGATTTGGGAATGAGTGAGCTCACCCCTGGACATCTGGAACTCAGGCCGCATCAATTTTCAAGCACTAAGTGCGCGGGTCAAGAGGCTTTCTTTTTCTTGAGCTCCGATTCCACCAGCTCCAAGATACTTCTAAAATCAGGCCTGCGCACCAACTTGCCGTTTACGAAAACAGTTGGGGTACCCTGCACCCGGATCTGAAAGCCGTTTTGAAGGTCTTGCTGGATCATGCGCTCTATGTCCTTATCTGTCATGTCCTTTTCAAACCTGCTCATGTCAAGCCCAATGGATTGAGCTATCTCATTTATCTTGGCCTCGTTCAGTTCATTTTGCTTTTGAAAAAGCTTCTCATGCATTTCCCAAAACTTACCCTGCCTGTGGGCGGCCAGGGCTGCCTTGGCTGCCCTCATGGCCTGAGGGTGACTCCGAAGAGGAAATTGCTTGATCACCAACTTGACATCCTGGGGGTATCTCTCCAGTAACTGTTTCAATTGGGGCTCCAGCTTGGCGCAGTAAGGACACTGGTAGTCGTCGAAAACGGCTATGGTCACCGATGCCTTGTCACTGCCTCTGAAAGGAAGACCTTCTATGGCCACATCCTTTATGAACTCAAGGCGAATAAGCTCCATGCTCTTGGCAGAGCGGCTGCTGAGGATGATGGCGTCATGGATTGCAGAATGGGCCAGCCTGTCGAATTCCTTGCCCACATCCATGCGGGACATGGGTTCCTTGGCTCCGGGTTGAAAAACAAGCACCTGGCCCGGTGTCAGAACAAAAAACCACTGGCCGTCTTGGGATATAGTTACATCTAGGGGCTCGGCCGGAAGCTTGACCTGTTGAAGAAGAGTCCATTCCAGTCCCTGGCCTGCCCATGCAGGAGACCCCAGGGCTGCCAAAGTCCATATGATGCCCAAAACAACCAAACCTTTGCCCTTCATCATCTGTGTCCCCCTGTTTTGAGCTTTTATGCTGGCGAGTATGGACACCCGCCATTTGCGGTCCCCTTGCCTGGCCTTCCCTCTTAGAGGGCAAAGAGAGCCTCCTGCACCACCCTTACGACTTCCTCCATCTGGGCCTCCTCTATGACCAATGGAGGCTGGATCCTGATCACATTTCCAAAGGTTCCCCCCAGACCCACCAGTACCCCTTTTTCCAGGCATGCCTGGCGCAGGCGGCGTCCTTGTTCTGCAGCCGGCTCTTTGCTAGATGGGTCCTTTACAAGCTCAAGCCCTATCATGAGCCCTTTGCCGCGAACATCTCCTATGAGCCTGTGTCTGGAGGCCAGATCCTGGAATCTCTCCAGAAACCACTGTCCCTTCTGCTCTGCAGCCTCTATTAGCTTCTCCTCCTCCAAAACCCGTATGTTGGCCAAGGCCGCCGCACAGGACACAGGGTTGCCCCCGAAAGTGGAGAGATGATCCCCGGGCTTGAATGAGTCGGCCACATCCTCTCTGGCAATGAAACCACTGAGCGGGAACCCGTCGGCTATGCCCTTGGCCATTGCCATTATATCGGGTTGTACTGCGTAATGCTCTATTGCAAACATCTTACCTGTTCTGCCAAAACCGGTCTGTACTTCGTCGCAAATAAAAAGGATTTCATGTTTCTTGAGGATCTTCTCCACTTCCTGGAAGAATTCCACGGGAGGCACAATTATCCCACCTTCGCCCATGACAGGCTCGGCTACGAAGGCGGCCACCGAGTCATATGTGTTGTACAGGATTATCTCCTCAAGGGCTCTGGCACAACGAAGTTGGCAGGAAGGATATTGCATCTCATAGAAGCAGCGATAGCAGTAAGGAGCGGGCAGAAATGTACAGCCTGCCATGTACGGTCCCCCTCTCCTTTTTCGGCCGCAGTTACCTGTGACACTCAACGTGGCATAGGAGCGGCCATGAAAAGATCCCTGGAGCCCTATGAATTCAGTCTTTCCCGTAAACTGTTTGGCCAGCCTTAGGGCACCCTCTATGGCCTCGGCTCCACCATTTCCAAAAAAGGTCTTTTGCAGGCTGCCAGGTGTTATGGCTGCAAGCTTCTCAGCCAAATCCGCTGTAGGCTGGCTGTAATAAACATAGGAGCAGCAGTGCACCAGCTTTTCCATCTGGACTTTGGCTGCTTCTATGACCCTAGGATGGCAATGCCCGGCATTGGTAACGGCTATTCCTGAGAAGCAATCTATGTATTCTTTCCCAGAGATATCCACGTAAGTGGCTCCTTTGGCCCGCTCCACCACCACAGGCTCCACCCTGGCCACCATCGCAGTGTTTACGAATTTGGCATATTTTTCCACAGTGTCCATATTCATCTCCTCCTGCCAGTTTCACTTTCTGAGTATCACTCTTGCGTCCAAGACCAAAGCACCTTGCCCCAGGGGAAAAACCCTCACGGGGTTCATATCCAGTTCCTGAATCTCAGGTATCTGACACATGAGACCCGAAAGCCTGCAGAGCATCTCCAGCAATGCATCCAGATCCGAGGCCGTCTCCCCCCTTACCCCTTTTAACACTGGATAGCCTTTGAGTTCTTGGAGCATCTCCTGGGCATCCAGCCTGGAGATGGGAGCCACCCTCAAGGAAACATCTCCCAGGACCTCCACGAATATGCCTCCGATGCCAGCCAAAACCACAGGCCCGAACTGCTGGTCCTGGGTGCCTCCCAGGATCAGTTCCTTGCCTCCAGCAATCATGGGCTGGACCATGTAACCTGTTATTTGAGCCTTGGGAAAATCCCTTTTGAGTCTCTTTTCCATCTCTTCCACAGCTTGGCTTAGGGATTGCCCGTTGCAGAGATCCAGGACCACCCCGCCTACATCCGATTTGTGGGAAATCTGTTGGGAGACCACCTTGAGGACTACGGGGTAACCCATTTTTTCAGCAGCCTGCAGCAGTTCCTCCTTGGATGCTGCCACAACTCCTTTCACAACCGGTATACCCCAAAGGGCCAAAAGCTCCAAAGCCTCATGTAACAAAAGGTCCCTTTTCTCCAAAAGGGCCCTTCCCACCAATTCCTTGGCCACCCGTGTGTCTGCCCCTAAAGAAACTGGAGGCTCTTGGGCCTCCAATCTTTCTTTTTGGGCGTGGTAGCATCTATTCAATTCCAAGGCCCTGATGGTTTCCACCACTTGGGTAAAGACCGGAAAATCCAGGTTCTTCTTGAGGTGGCTCACCTCCTGATCTTCGGTGGAGACATAGAGCGCCACTGGCTTGTCGTGTCTTTGGGAAAGCCTGATCACCCTAGAGAACAGCTCCCTGGAAGGCTGGCTTTCCAGGGCAGCGTGAAAAGTATGAAGGAAAACCATTCCATCCACCTCAGGACGTGCCAGGGTCTCATCGATCATCTGAGCGTATACCTCCATGTCGAAAAGGTCACCCAGGTCAAGGGGGTTGGTGAGTTTGATCACCGAAGCCCTGAAGTGCGCTTCTATCTGCTCCAGAAAATCCCTGGGGAATTCCACCAGATTGAGCCCGGAGGTCTCGCAGGCGTCCGCTGCGATCACTGCGTGACCGCCTGATCGGGACATGATGGCCAGGTTCCTGCCCCTCATGGGAGGCAGCCTCAGGATCTTGAGATCGTTGCCCAAGGTGGTGGCATCGTGCACACGTATTATCCCGGCTTGGCGGAAGGCGGCTTCCACCACACGGTCGTCGCTGGAAAGAGAGGCCGAATGGGAGGATGCTATCCTCTTTCCCATCTTGCCGATATTGGCCTTAAAGGCCACTATGGGCTTGGGAGAGCGTCTGGCCACTTCCATGAGCTTGCGGCCCTGGCGTATGCCTTCTAGGTACAGAAAAATATACCGGGTGTTGGGGTCTTGAATCAGGAACTCCAGATACTCCTCTGTCTGTATGTCCAGCATGTTTCCCACAGAAACGAATTTGCTCAACCCCAGCCCCTCGTTGGCCAAGAGGTGCAAGACCGAGATCCCGACTCCCCCACTTTGAGTAATGACCGATATGTCCCCCTTCTTGACCATCCTTCCTATGGGAGGGAAAGGGGTGCTAAAGCCGTTTTCCATGTTTATGATCCCTATGCAGTTCGGCCCTACAAAGCGTATCCCCCATTTGGCTGAGACTTTCAGGATTTCCTCTTCCAGGCGCTTTCCCCCCTCTCCATACTCCCTAAACCCTCCTGATTCTATGACAGCCCTCCTTATCCCCTTTTGACCACACTCCTCCAGAATGCCCGGTATGGTATGGGCCGGAGTCAGTATCACAGCCATGTCCAGTTCGTCGGGCACCTGTAGAACCGAAGTATAGATGCGCCTTCCAGCAAAGACCCCTCCGCTTCTGCCCACCTGATAGATGACTCCCTTGAAGCGGCATTCGTTGAGGTTAAAGACGATGCCCCTGGCCATGTTGGTAGGGGAATTGGAGACTCCGACCACCACCACACTCTTGGGATAGAATAGATCCCTCATTGCCTTGCTCTCTCTTTCTCCACCTTGCCTGGCCCGGATCCTTATCCATGGCCTTCCACATGGAAGACTGTGCCCCCAATCCTCCGGTACATTTAGCCATCTTGAGTTCTAAACCCAAGAGCCAACCCAGAGGGAAGCTCAAGGTGCGTTGGAGCATAAATGAATTCATCCTGAAATCTCATGAAGCCAGCCCGCTCTTTTCACTTATTGTGAAGAATTGGGGTCAGAAAGAACGTTTATTGTGCCTTGTGCAATGGCGCACAGATACTCAGTATTTTGCTTGACACAGAAAACTTCGCAGCAGCATACAGCCTGGGTTTTCCCGGCGTGAATCACGCTGGCCCGGGCTATGAGCTTTTCCCCCAGGGCTGGGCGAAGATAATTGATCTTGAATTCGGCTGTGACAACAGCCGGACCCAATGCGCTTCCAGCAGCAAAGGTAAGCGCATTGTCCGCCGCATACGAAAGAACGCCTCCATGCACAAAGCCGTGTTGCTGGCGGTGCTTCTCGCACAATTCAATACTGAGCTCGGCTTTGCCTTGGCCAAAATGGGTTATCTCCGCGCCCACCAATACGCTAAAGGGTTGTGCAGCCATGACTTGATTCGCAAGAGCCAGCAAATCAGACATCCTGAAGGACCTCCTGAAGTGCACCAATCTGACAGCCGGATCATCCCGGTCTTGTCAATAGTATCCTCAGCCAGGATTATTCACAACTGGGATCACAAGAGGGGGAAAACCTCTTTATCATTTCTGCTACCCAAGCCTCCACTGCCATGAGCTTTTGAGATGGATCCTTTTCTTGACAAAGGTATTGGCGGGCCGTGGAGGGCTCTCTTTTGCCTGCCCGTCTGTTTGGATCTGTTCAGTGGAGGAACTCCAGAGCAAATCAGGGGAAAGGCAAGAAAAAAGGCGGTGGGTACACAGCCCCACCGCCAGATGGATCAGATGGGTTTGAAATACTTTATGTCTAGGATGTCGCCTCGGCGATCCTTCTTGGGCTTAAAGACAGCCTCCACGGGCATACCAATATACATGTCTTTAGGCTCTACCTCTCCCAGGAAGTGGACCAGTCCCCCGTCTGTGTCCTCCAAATTGATCATGGCAATAAGTTGGGGTTTTTCCAGTTTGTTTCCATCTATACCCTCATAGCAGAGAGTAAATGTGTGGACTACCCCCTTTGTACTTACCTGGAGATAGTTATTTTCAAGCCTTGCCATGCATTCCTCGCAATATATGCGCGGAGGCACATAGACCAGATCGCACTTTTCGCAGCGCGTTCCCAGAAACTGACCCCTTTCCTTGATGGCTCTAAAGAATTTCTCCCCCGCTCTGCCCATGGTGTAAATGTACTCCATGGGGATTTCTCCTCTCCAAGCACTAAGATCAGTGGTCTTGGTAATCCTCTCGGTAATGGCCATGGCATCCCTCCTAAATCGGCTTGAAGTACTTGATGTCCGTGATGGCCCCGATCCTATCCTCGGCAGGCTTCCACACGGCCTTGACCCTCATCCCGATCTTTATGTCATAGGGCTCTATCTCGTCTATCATGTGCAAAAGCCCCATGCCGGGAGAAGCGCCATCTATCTCAATAACCGCCGGAGTGTAATACCTTTGCCCCTTAGGCAGACGCCCAGCCTTCCAGTCAATATGGCTGACCACGAAGGTGTTTATGGTTCCAGTGTCTTTGACTTGGACCCACTCGTCCGTTGGTCTCCAGCAAAGCTCACAGAACATCCTGGGCGGGATCATGATGCGGCGGCAACTATTGCATCTTTTTGCCATGATTCTCCCGTTTTTCAACTCCTGCAGATATCGACCAATGGCGATCCCATTGTCCCATGCATACCTCAGATCAGGCTTCCAGCGAACAGATAGGACCTTTCCCTGGGCTACATCTTTCTCGCTCAGGGGAGTCACGGTGGCCTTTACCTTCTCAGCATCTAACATCTCATCCCTCCTTATCTTCTCATGACTACAACGGTGCCAACCTGCATCAAATCTCCCCAAGCCTGAGCCAGGCCGCAGGTGGGGTTACCGGGGACTTGTCTCTTTCCCGCCTCTCCCCTGAGCTGTAAGAAGATTTCAATGATCTTCATCAACCCAGTGGCCGCAATGGGATTGCCTACCCCCAAGGCCCCGCCAGAGGGGCAGATGGGCAGATTCCCTGTCCTCTGAGTGACCCCGTCTGCAGTAAGCTTTGCCGCCTCGCCCCGCTTGCATAGCAAGAGTCCCTCCATGTGGTGCAGTTCCTTGTAGCTGAAAGGATCATAAGGTTCTGCCACATGGATCTCCTTGCTAGGCTCTTTAATACCTGCCATTTCATATGCCATCCTTGCCGCCTTCTCCACATAATCGGGATAGCAGAGGTCCCTTGTGCACCAGTAGGCGGTATCAAGGCTGTACCCTATCCCATCTATCCACACCGGCTTGTCCGTTATCCTGTTGGCTACGTGCTCAGCGGCCAAGATGATGGCAGCTGCCCCGTCCGATGTGGGGCTTATATCCAGCCGGTTCACTGGATATGCCATCACCTCTGAGTTGAGCACATCCTGCACGGTTATCTCCTCTCCCAATTGGGCAGAGGGATGGTCCATGGCATTCTTCTTGTTTTTTACTGAGACCAGAGCAATCTCCTCTTTGGTTATGCCATAGGTGTGCATGTAGCGGTGCATCTCTAAGGCAAATATCCAGATCAGCGTAGGGTATATCGGCTGTTCTGTAGTGTGGTCAAATATGGTAAGGAAAGCCCCAGCAGGATGCGGATGGCATGTGGACATCTTCTCTTCTGCCACAACCAGACATGTATCAAACATCCCTGAGGCCACGTGGTACCAGCCATGGATAGGGGAGAAGACCCCGGTCCCGCCCCCCACGAAATGGCGCATATAAGGCTTTCGAAAACCACCTGCACCATCTATAAGGTATTCGCCCTTCATATGGACCCCGTCGAAGGCATCCGGAGCAGTTCCCAAGGCCACACAATCGATGTCCTTTATGGTCATCTCACAAGAGTCCAGGGCCATCTTCACAGCCTCGTACGCCAACTCCTTAGGTGTCTCCTGGGCCCGGCGAACAAATTTTGTAATCCCAGCTCCAACAATGGCGACTCTTCTGAATCCCATGTCTTTCACCTCCTACTCGTTCGACAGGATAGCTACGGCCCCGGTTGTAGTAGGAACGCCCCTCCAGCTCTGGGCTAGCCCCACCCGCGCATCCGGGATCTGAGCCTTACCTTTTTCACCCCTGAGCTGAAGGACCACCTCGAGGACCTTCTGTCCACCGTTGGCATCAAAGAGGTGACCCACCCCTAGACAGCCACCAGAAGCATTTACCGGCAACTCCCCATCAATTTCAGTAGCCCCTGATTCCGTGAGATAGCCAGCCTCGCCCGGGCCGCACAGTTTGAGTTCCTCCAGGTGTTGAAGCTCTTTGTAAGAGTATTCGTCACTGATCTCCACGAAATCAATTTCAGAGCGCGGGCTCCTGATTCCTGCCATCTTGTACGCCTTCTCTGCTGCTAGGCGAGTGTATACTGCCGAGCCCCAGTCCCTACTCTCCAGCGTCGGGGTATCGGAGCACCACCCTATCCCCCGAATCCAGATGGGCATTTCGTTCAGAGACTTGGCCACATCTTCGGCTGCCACCACCATCACCACTGCCCCGTCGGCAGGTGGGGCCACATCTAGACGACGGAGAGGATAGGAGACCCACTCGGAATTCAGCACATCTTCGATCGTGACTGATGCCCCATGTCCGGCAAGCGGATTCAAAAGCGCATTTCTCTTATTCTTGACCACCACCGCCGCACACTGCTCCAGGGTGGAGCCGGTCTCGAAGAGGTAACGGTTCATCTCCATGCCTGCAATGAAATCAGGATGCATTGCCAGGGGCCGGTTATAGTTAGGATCCATTGCGAATCCAACAACATGTGACAAGGTAAGTACATTTGAGACCTTGCTCATGCACTGGACCGCCACGATCCTGCAGACGCCGGAGCGAACCATCATGACAGCTTGACCCAGGGACTGGATGAAATCCCCCGGGACAGTACTTATTGGCTTCAGAATTGCTCCCAACTGGTCGTTGCAGTATTCATCTGAGATGCTGTATCCTTCCAAAAAATCTTCAGATGTAGATACAAAGCCATCAATGTCTTTCGGCTCGATGTTGGCATCCATGTATGCCCTAACCGCTGCCTCGTGTGTCAGCTCTCGATACGAGACATCAGGCGTGGTGGGTCTGAAACCCGTACTGCCAACCCCAACGATCGCGACCCTCTTGTACATCTCTTTTCGCCTCCTTTCCCATTGCAAATAAGACAGCTTCTTAAAGCAAAGTTTTACCTCATTCCAGCGCTCACCCCTTTCCTAGTATTCTCTTGTCACCAAATATGACCGAGATGCATTGCATCTTCCACACAATCACTTCAGGAAAAACTTTGCCCCTCACATCCGCCAACCCCAGGCCACTTCCAAACATGCCTGGTACAGCAAACCACTTGTCACCAGATGCCCAAGTGGATGCTACCTTTGGCACCTCACCAGAAGTACGCGCTCTGCCCAGAGGCTTTCTTGGAGAGATCCTCCGGGCATGACTCTCCCTAATCTCTGCGGCAGTTGGAGCAGGAGTGAGACCACCCAATGCCACATTTGCATTGATCCCATATTGCCAAAGCTCAGGGACTGCACTCTTGGGAAGATCCATTAGCCCCCATCTGACAGCGAGGTGCCTCACAGATGAAACTCTGGGTCTTGTGGAACGAATAGATGAGACTCTTGTTGTCTTCCCGGGGAGATTCTCTATCAGGTAAGGAGCTACGGCAGGGATGGTATTCGCGGAACCTCTCAAGTCGACTCCTGACACCGCATCCCAGTCCTCTTCCTTTGAGGTTCAACAGGATTTGGAGGCCTGTGGAATCCTGTATTGTTCACAGATATTTCTGTCTAACCCAGGCCCGGATCACACCCCTTATCAGAGCCTACAGCTGTCTAGCATCTGCAGGCCCGAGTTGGGTGAACAGGACCTTGGCCCCTGTCTCATCCACTTTTTTTATTGTCTTTTCGCCACCTTTGAACCTTGATTCAACTATTGGCATCCATGGTCCGTCACGGGAAATCTCCAGGGTTATGACTCCCTCAAAAACCTGGGCCACTGAGTGGCAAATGCCACCTTCTGGTCAAAATCTGATTCCCGAATCTACTTGACAATCGAGTTTCCCATCGGCCCGCCGCACCAACCCTGCTCAAGACCGGATGCCCGGTCGGATCTGAATCAGCTCAGGACCCTCATCGAGACTGCCTAAGACATGTCATAAGACCTGATACACCAAATGGGCATTGCCCGCTAAAAAGCCCAAAAAGCTCCAAAGAAAAGGGACAGTCCTGGGCAATTTGCTAAGCTCAAAGAGTTTTTTTCTCCCATGCAGAAACTAGCTCACCCAGAAGGAAACAGGATAGCCTGAATAAAATCCCAGCCCGAGGATTCAGCAGAATCCGAAGGGGATCCCCATCCACCGTCTCCTGAGTAGAAATCTTGGATCACAGCGCAGGACAAGCTAGCATGAAGAAATTCACTTGTAAAGAGCATGGCAATGAAAAAAGAGCGGGTAACTAGGATGTCAGGACATTTCTTGTCCGCTTAGGAAATCAAAAAGGGCAGCCCTAAACCGATACTTTCAATAATTCACACAGGAATGACGCAAATCATAGAATGATAGCGCTGACTCAGATCTTACACTCTTGCTCTAGATTCATGGCCAAGGCCAGTGGCACGAGGCAGAGCTCTGGCCTCTTCGCCCATCAAAGGACTCCTTGGCCAGAAGGCTTCCCATTGATCAAGAGTTAAGCCTCCAAATCTCAAAATTTAGAAAACCGGCAAAACCCACCCAGCACAGATAAGGTAAAAGCAGTATTCCAGCCCAAGAAGAAATGGGCCAGAAAGCTATTGTAGTTGCCAAGATGGCCAACCATAGAACGCTGAGCTCTATGAATGCGAGCCCAGGCTGGTGAACTCCAAAGAAAAGAAATGACCACAGGGAATTGAGAACCAACTGGAGGAGGAACAACCCCAGCGCCTTAGGTGCACCATAGAAGCCAGCTTTGCGCCACACCAGCCAAGCCGCCACTCCCATGAGCACGTAAAGTGTAGACCAGACGGGGCCAAACACAGAGTTGGCAGGAGTCCAGCTGGGCTTTTCCAAAGATGCGTACCACTCACCGGGTACAAACCGGGAGCCAACCAAGCCGGCGGCCATGGACACAGCTATCCAGGTGATCAATCCTATTGCTCCCCTCTTCATCACCCAAGCCTCCACACTATGGGCTAGAAGGAAACCGCCCGCTCAAGAAGGCAACCCCCCTGGCGCTTTCCCTCTCCAGGATAGTTTTCACAGCAGATGAGGAAAACTCCAATTCAGCCTGAAGCAGGATAAAATTCTCTGTAAGCTTTCTTGGCCTATGGGGATCTCTGATTCGATTCCCGCCTTGCTCCTATTCTTGTGGGGCGACCCTCAGGATTGAGAGATGAGTGGTGTTCAACAATCTTCCAATCATCTTTTTGCCACTCATAGACAAATGTGTAGCGTGCCTCAACCTCCACACGGCCATTTTCCTCGTCATCAACTTCAAAGCTGTAGATCCCTGAGTTAACGGCAACCCCACCCAAGACTCTGGTATGTAGCTCCACGGTTTTCCCAAGGGGTTTTTTGGGAAGAAAATCCTTTTCAAAGTAATCGCGTATTTTTTGTTGTCCCTTCTTCACATCTCCCTTTAGGGTCGAGAGCAAAATAGCATCTTGCGCATAAAGCTTTACTACTTGATCTGGATCACCACTTTCCAAAGCCGCAAACCAGCGATCAAGTTGATTCCCAACCTCTTTGGCGATGTTTCTCATGAAATACCCTCCTTGGGGATTTGAAGATTCTTGTCCTTCCTAGGGCTCAGCCATAAGGCTCACCTGGGGCATGTGGCACAGCTAAGTGGCGCTAATCCTGATGCTTTGCCAAAGGACAGTATGAGCGGCGCCACCCTGCAGCATCATCTGCATTCTATGGTTTTTTTATCCTTTCTCCTTTCTGGCAGATCAAGTGGCTGACATCTCAACATCCTGATTGTCTTCTGGGAAAAAACACCTTCGGCCCATCAGGGCTTCCTCTCAGTGCCTATAATAATATCAGGTTTAAAACCAGCGAGAAAACTCCATGGCTGTGCATGTTGGGGGCACAGAGAAGATTCCCATTTTGTCTACTTGATACAAAGGCTGATAGTCAATTTCATTTGTCTGTGGTTGGAACGCTAAGGTGCGCATCTTTTTTTTGAGCAGAATTGGCCTTTGGCAACAGCCTTCAAAATTTTTGGACCAGCGGCCCGGCTCCTCAGGGTCTTTGACCCTTGTGTCAATGGTTGGGGGCCAACTCTTTGCGCATCAACGTTGACGAGGCCGGGCAAAGCGCTGAGAACTGCGCAGTTGCGGCTATGGCAGCCGGGGCCTCAGACCTGGGAAGAGCTTCATAACCAAGTCTGGCAAAAAACCCTTCCGCCGTTTTGGTCAGTAGGTACAGGGTTCTTATGCCATGCTTTACTGCCCAGGTCTCTGCCTCAGACACCAAACACGCGCCCAACCCGCTCTTTCGGCGCCCCGAAACTACCGCAAGGGAGCGCAGCATGCCCACCCGGCCGTAAACCTCGATGCCAACGACACCCACCAGTCTACCGCCCTCGCGCACCCCCAGCAGATTAAGATTGAGGCTATTTACGATATCAGCTGTGGGAAGTTGGGCTTGCCTTAGGATCTCCAGGACCTCTTTACTTGGGCTTATGACTTCCGTAAAAGTTGTCCTTTTGTTTGCCGATGGCTTCATTTTTACAGACTCGTGAACACAGACCCGAATAATCCAACTGCCCCAGTGCGATTCCAATAAATTCAACTCAGCACTTGGCTTGGATGGCGGCTGAAAAGAGCCTGCAGCTCACCCACAAATCCACGCACCCTATGATGCTGTCAAGGCCTGCCCACCTCTTGCCCCCAACCATCCAATTCGGTCTTTCTTTAGGTCAAAAAAAGATTCCTGTCAAGGAAAACCATCTGAGCGGCGTTTCCCAAAGTGGACGGTTTGACAGGTATTTGATCCTATGGCATCCTCTGGTAAACATCAAAAAAATATTATCCAGGGAGGATTACTCGGCCTCAACATTCATTTAGGCATCACCCTTTGGGGGTTGAAGCCAGTGAATACTTCCATATGATAAGAGTCATGTTGATCATACCCGTTTTTCATGAAAAGAGAAAAACATCGTGAAACAGCAAAGTCCTTCACCCGCATCATTCAATGGCAGGGGGACATGGGGGCTGTCCCCATGATATGGTAGGATTAGTTGGTTTTCTTAAATAGTTCCATTTTTTTCCTTTTCGGGTTTGAGGCCAGTTGGTAACTGAAAATGTGCCAAATGCATCCGGGTCGGGGGCAGATTCCCAGCTCACCGGGCTTGGAAAAAGGCCAAGCTTGAGGATCTAATTGGCTGGCTCGCAATATCTATAGCTCATGAACAATGAGGGTCAGGAGGTCTCGGAGATGGCCTCGGAACCTAATCAAGACCTGGCTGAGCTTTCAAAGGAAATCCAAAGGCTCAGAAAACGCGTTTCTGAGTTGGAGTCGGCTCAGAGGGCACGGCAAAGACCCCCCGAGGCTTCAATGCAAAGCGAAGATCCGCTTGGGGTTTTCGCACCTTGGGAATGGTACCGTTCCTTGGTGGAAAACAGTTTCGACGGCATATTCATACAAAAGGGGCCCAAGATCGTGTATGCCAACAGGATGCTGCACGAGATGCTGGGTTACAAACCAGGGGAATTGATAGGGAGGGATCACTGGGTGGTGTACGCTCCTGAATTCCAGGCTCTTACTCGAGCCAGGGGAGAGGCGCGTATGAGGGGAGAGAATCCACCCAGCAATTACGAGGTCAGGCTGCAGAGGAAAGACGGCTCAACCCTTGAAGGGGAAATTCTGGCCAAAGGCATACAATTCGATGATGAACCTGGAATTCATGTCTGGATAAGAGATCTTACGGAACGCAAAGCCATAGAAAAGAAACGCCAAGAGCTGGAAGATCGGCTTCAAGAGTCCAGAAGATTGGAGGCCCTTGGAACGCTGGCAGGAGGCATTGCCCATAACTTCAACAACCTCTTGATGGCGATTCAGGGAAACGTATCACTGCTTCTGCTGGAAATGGATCGGGAGGATCCCAGGGGTGAAAGGCTCAGGGCCATAGAGGAAGCTGTGCGAAGCGGAGCCGAGCTGGCCCGCCAAATCCTTAGATCAGCCAAGTGGGAGAAGGTCGAGGTTGGCATGCTGGATCCAAACCACTTGGTGGGAAAGGTGTGCTCTCTTTTTGCAGCAACCCACAAGCATCTAAACATTCGACAGGAGCTAACTCGCCCGGTCCATGCTGTTAAGGGTGACAGGAACCTCTTGGAACAGGTGGTGATGAACCTGCTTCTCAACGGGGTGCAGGCCATGCCCCAAGGAGGTGAGCTTCTTGTGAAAACAGAGAACATTTTCCTCAACGAGGACCACTCCCGACATCACGGCGTCTCGCCCGGCGAGTTTGTAAAGATCGTTGTAAAGGACACTGGAGTGGGAATGGAGCAAGCCACCCTTCAAAGGGTGTTCGAGCCTTTCTTCACTACCAGGGAGGTTGGGAAGGGTACTGGGCTTGGGCTTTCAACCGCATATGGCATAGTGCGAAGTCACGGCGGATTCATGACAGCAGAGAGTGAACCTGGAGCTGGCAGCACCTTCACGGTTTACCTTCCCGCGCTCCAGGAAAAGGCCCATGGAGAGGATGCTGGCGCAGGTACATCAAAGGGAAAAGGCAGGATACTGCTTGTGGACGACGAGGAAATGATCTTGAAGGTGGGCACAAGACTCCTGGAGGCTTTGGGCTACAGTGTCTTGCAGGCTCAAAATGGCAGGGAGGCCCTCAACCTATATGCAACCCACCGGGATGAGGTGGATCTTGTGATGTTGGACGTGGTGATGCCAGAGATGGGAGGTTCCCAGGTGCTTGCAGCCCTGAGGGAGATGGATCCTCATGTGAGGGTGCTTCTTTGCAGTGGACATTTTCCCGATGGTGAAGCTGCCTCCAGCCTCTTGGGCGGATGCGTAGGGGCAATCCGAAAGCCCTTCACCTTGGATGAGCTGGGAAGGACTCTCCAAACATTGATTGCCAGCAGGCAATGATCAGCTGCAGGGGAACCTACTTGCCTGATCCATGCCAGAGATCTTTGATTCTCTCATCGCGGCCACAGCCCAATCTGTATAATCTATACCTGAGGGGATTTTTTAGATAATAATCCTGGTGGTAATCCTCCGCAGGCCAGAAAGTGGAGGCCGGCAGAATCTCCGTGAAGATCCTTTCAAACCTGCCCGACTGCCTAAGCCTTTCCAAGGATTCTTCTGCAAGCCTTTTTTGTTCATCATCATGATAGAAGATTGCTGTGCGATACTGGGAACCAACATCACAGAACTGTCTGTCCTTGACTGTGGGATCTATGTTCTGCCAGAAAACCTCCAGGAGCTGTTCATATGTGACCTCAGCGGGATCATAGATGATCTCCACAGCCTCGGCATGGCCTGTTGAACCCGAGCAAACTTCCTCGTACGTGGGGTTGTCCTTGTGCCCGCCCGTATAGCCCACAGTTGTCATTATCACACCTTTCACCTTGTCGAAAGAAGGCTCCATGCACCAGAAGCACCCTCCAGCAAAGGTGGCCCGCGCTGGAGAGCTCTGCCCATGCCCCTCGGAAGAAAAGGCGCTCATACAGCAAATTACAAGCACCACAGCCGCTATAACTGCTAGAGCCATTGCATGTGCCATGTTCTATGTTTCTCCTTGACTCCAAGAACTGGATCTTTTCTCCAAACCATCTATTCTTACTCTAACCCAGTTACTCCACTGTTCAATGTCTTTGGCATGTGTTTGCCTGGATTGTGGCCAATACCTTCCAGCCTGGGGGGCTGGGCCTAACCGGTGAATCCCAAGCAACATTCTGGACCGGGCCTTTGCAGAAGGATTCTGTTGGGGTAAAAAGAGGCTGTATAAAAATTCCATATGCAATGGGAGTCAGGAGGAAAACATGCAAAGCTCTCTTTTGTTGGAAGGTGTCGGACGTGGAAGTCTTGGACCGTTGGTGATGGCCCGGATACCCGTGGGGGTAGATCTCCTGGAAAGCATGGAATCCCTTGTGAGAAGGGAGGGGATTCAGAAGGCCTTGATTCTGATGGGCATAGGGGCCTTAAGAAAAGCGGTGTTTAGGAATCTTAGGCTCTTCCCCGAGGCCTATCCCATCACCCTTAAAGACAGGCTCTATTACGAGGTGGAGGGCCCCCTGGAGATCACCTCTTTGAGCGGCTATGTGGTCCCCAAGCAAGATGGAAGCACCGTGCTACACGCCCATTTTTGCGCCTCTACGGTGAGGGATGAGAAGGTCGTGGTATATGGAGGCCATCTGGGTCCGGGCACAGTCACCTTTGTTAAGGTGACCGTGGTCATGGCCATGTTGCCGGATATGCCCATGGGCAAGAAGTGGGTGGAGGAACGCCAGACAGAGGACCTCTGGGTGGGATCTCCATGATGAGAAGCTGTCTTGGCTCATAAACACAAGGAGCAGTTCTCAAGGCCCAACCACCTTTGCTTTCATCCACTGGATGATTCGTGAAGGTTGGGTCAAAAAGCTGTGGAGGATTGTGGTCAGAGCCATCGGGGTGAAGGGATTTGAACCCCCGACATCCAGCTCCCAAAGCTGGCGCTCTAGCCAGACTGAGCTACACCCCGATCTTTTTTGATGTTACCACGGGCAACCTGTGGATTTCAATGGCGGTGGAACTTTTCGTACCAACAGTCAAAGTCCCACCCAGATCCTTTGATCCAGCCAGGCTTGGGGGTTCTGATGTGGACTGTCAAAAAATGTTGACTATGTGATATGAGTTTACATTGTTCTGGGATGCAGCCTCGGGATCTATTTCCCACAACACCCCAGAGCCTCCAGCAGCGCATCTTTGATTCCCCTCAAAGCCTGGGCTCTATGACTCATCCGGTTTTTCTCCTCCAGGGAGAGTTCTGCCGCGGTCTTTCCCTGCTTTGGCAGAAAAAAAATGGGATCATATCCAAACCCGCCCTCTCCCTTGGGGGCCTGGGCTATCTCACCCTCCCAGGTTCCCTCTGAAATCCACTCCCTCCCGTCGGGTGCGGCCAAGACCATCACACAGCGGAACCTGGCCTTTCTTTTTCCCGCTTCCAAGCCTCTTAACTCAGCCAGCAGCTTCTCATTGTTTTGTTCATCTGTGGCGCCCTGCCCTGCATACCTGGCAGACCTCACTCCAGGCAGGCCTCCCAACACATCCACTTCCAGCCCGGAATCGTCCGCCAAGGCCAGGCAGCCAAAGTCCAATGCCAAAGCATGAGCCTTTTTTCTTGCATTCTCCAGAAAGCTCTCGCCATCCTCCAGTACCTCCTGTGCGCCTGGAAGCTCTTCCATCCCCACCATCTGGAGATCCAAGTCAGAGAAAAACTCCCTTATTTCCCTGAGCTTGCCCTTGTTCCTGGTGGCCAAAAGGAGTCTTTTGGGTCCTGATATCATGGCTGAAAAGAAGGAAGGTAAGCCCTCTGTAATTCATGGATCTTGTAAATGCCTTTCCAGGCCATGTCCAACATTTCCTCCAGCTGAGATCTGCTGAATACTCCGTCCTCAGCAGTCCCCTGGATCTCAACCAGATCCCCAGAGCCTGTCATCACTACGTTCATGTCCACCTCGGCCCTGTAGTCCTCCCAATAGTCCAAGTCCAGAAGAACATTCCCCCCAACAATACCAACGCTCACGGCTCCTACCTGGTCCTTGATGGGCATCCTGCTGATGGCCCCTGTTGTCATGAGTTTCACCAGGGCTTGCACCAGAGCCAGAAAGCCGCCATTTATGGCTGCGGTTCGAGTCCCTCCGTCAGCCTGGATTACATCACAATCTATGCGGACCGTTCTCTCCCCCAGGACCGTGAGATCTGTGATTGCCCTCAGGGACCTGCCTATGAGGCGCTGGATCTCAGAAGTCCTCCCCCGGTTGGCGTCTCTTGGAGTCCTCACCTCCGTCGATGCAGGCAGCATTGCGTATTCCGCAGTGACCCATCCCTGCCCCTTGCCTTTTAAGAAGGCAGGAACCGCTTCTTCTACCGTGGCGGCGCATAGCACCCTGGTGTCGCCCATGGCAAAAATCACCGAACCCCAGGCATGTTTCTGAACGCCGGATTCTACAACCACGGCTCTGAGCTGATCAGCTTCCCTGCCCATTCTTGCGGCCATCACCGCCCTCCCCTCAGGCCTGATCTCATTCCATCCTGCGAGGGTCTTGCAAGAATCCACGCACTCCTTTGAGGATGGATCTGGCCAGGGCCCTTCTTTTGGCCTGGTCCTGAAGAGCCTTGAGGTCTCCCCCGTGCGTCAGGAATCCTACCTCCACCAAAACTGCCGGGCATTCCAGATCAGGAAGGCCCAGTAATGGTAACTGACGGGAAGGTTTGGAACCCACCCCCCAGGCAGCCTCCAAGACCCGCTGTATGTGCTCTGCCAGCAATATGGTCTCATTGATCCTCTTGGTGGTGACCATGTCTTGGAGAATGGCCCTCACCCCTTCCCCATGCACTGATACGCTTTTTGAATTCTTCCCCACTGCGTTCTCGGCAGGAGCCGAGTAAAAAACCCTGGGGCCGTGCGCCTTGCCTTGGAAATCAGCATTGAGGTGTATTCCCAACCACAGGTCCGCCCCCTGGGCTGCATCCAGTCTTCTGGACCATGGGAAAGCCTCGTCCTCTTCCCTGGTCAGGCGCACCTGGAATCCTCCCATGGTACGGGCCTCCTCCCTAAGCTCCCTTGCAAGAACCAGGGCCACCTCCTTTTCAAAAACGTTTTGCGCTCCTGAGGCTCCCTTATCTTTTCCGCCGTGACCAGGATCCAGCACTATTCGCACTGGCCCATGAGCTGGCTGGGCCATGACAAGACCTGAACCCCAGAAAAAAAACAAACCCAAAACAACCCCAAAAACACTGCAAGAAATCCTCATCAGGATACATTCCCTCTCAACTGGACTCTAACCCAATCTGCTCTTGCAGATGGCGCTCCACACCCTAGCTCCAAGCCCCGGCCTCGGCCCCAAGGAGCCTGCTGCAAAACCCTTTATAAATTTTCCATTAAGCTCGTTCCTTTTCGGGCATCTATTCGGCTCTCAATATGAGCCAGGCTTCTTACTTCAGTCACCCTTTTCTCAAAGTATGCTAGCTTTGGAATTTCGATCATAGGGGAGTCAAAGCGAACCTGTCAATGAGGGGCTTTTGATGAGGGCCTTGGGGCCAATCGCAGGCATGAAGTTTAGAGGACCGAGGTAGCATTCGGCGGAAGTGATTGGATGGTGGTATTGTGGTAGGATGGGTGATATGAACTGAGGTCTTTTCTCACGAGCAACTCTTTAAATGTGGGCCTGCATGTTTTTGCAGCGGATCAGCAAGGGGCCGAGACTGAAAAGTAAAGAGGACTGGGGTAGACAAATAGGAGAAGCAACACATGGCAAATCAACTCAAATCCAATGAAAAAACAAGGCAACCTCAACTCCAAAGCCCTGGAACCAGGATGGAAGGCAATCAGCCACTTCCATTGCAAGACAAGGAGGCAATCTTGGAGGAAATCCTCAGGGCGCAGGCCCAGGAGGCCCTTGGAGCAAGGGTAGGAAGGAACGAACCTTGCCCTTGCGGCTCAGGCAAGAAGTATAAGAAGTGTTGTTTGGAAAAACACAGGGCAGTCTTGTCCAAGATTCCACTTGCAGGAGCCGGCATGCCTAGAAAATCTGAGAAGGCAAAACTCCTTTGTGAACAAAGGGTAAAGCAAGGCTACGATCTGTTGGGTACACGCCGGTTTCAACAAGCTCTTTCTCTGGCCCGCTCATGCACAGAGAATTTCCCCCAAGATGATAGATTTAGGGACATCATGGTCACAGCTCTCTTGCAACTGGACAGGTGGCATGAAGCCCTTGAGATGGCTCAGCAAAGTTACGACCAGGCCTTGTCAGAAAAACAGTACTTTCTATCCAATGGATCCCACTCCTGGGAGGCACCCGGAAAATCCGGGGTGGGACACGCTTATGCCCCTGAAGCATGGTTGGAAAGAGTTTGGGTCACCAAAAAGGCTGTAGAGTACCAGCAGTCCATGCCCCCAGAGCCAGATCAGCATCTGATGAAACTGGTAAGGGAGCTGCACAAGGCAGAGAATCCTGAGCGTTACCCCCAAGGCAGGGAGCAAGGTCTCCAACTCAGGAAAGAGGAATTGGCCCCTGTTTTGGAAGAGCTCAAGAAGGCCGGCCCAAAGGCCCTTGCCTATCTGCTGCCGCTTTGTCCCAAGTATGGTTGGAGCGGACTTCTGGTCCCAGAGCTTCTGGTGTATTGGGCCAGCCCTGATTCCATAAGAGCTCTCATAGAATTGGCCATGTTTCGCTACCCGTATCTTTCGGAGAGCTGTCTCAAGGGGCTTGAGGATCTTGGTGAGAACAGCCTCCCGCACTTACAGCAAGCTTTCCTCGAGGAGCCCGAGATGGACCCCCTAAAAACCGGGCTTCTTTCTGTGGCAGGCGAAATCGGCACACCCAGGGCAATGCAATGGTTGGTTGAAATGCTGGATCATCCTCTGGCGGTGATCGTCAACTGGACTGCGGGCATCCTTGGTAGAAAGGCCCACAAGCCTGCCTTGCCCAGGCTCCTGGCAGCTAAAAATAGAGTAGGAAACCAGCCTTATATAATCTGGGCCATCGAGCAGCTGCAGGGAGATACGCTCAGCTGAAACCTCTCCGTGCAGACCCTTTAAGGTCTGGTAGTGGTTACATCCTCCCAAGGTCCGTGCCCCAGTAAGGCAAGCTTTCGGGCATTGGCCTTTTTGAGACGAGACTCCATCTCTTCCCAGGCTTTTCTGAGTTCTTGCATCTCTGCCATGGCTTCCTTTAACTCCCCCGAGAGTTCCTGCTTGACAACCTCCCCGTCTTCAGCCATCTCCAAAGCAGCCTGTAGCCCCCGGATCTGACCTCTCAAGAATCTGACTTTTTCCTTCAACTCTCTCAAGGCGCTTAGGATTTCCTCTTCTTCCCTGCTCAGATAATCAGTTGGTCTGCTGCAGGCTTTGGGCTCAGCTCCGCCTACAAATACCTCGCAAGGGAAACATATTTCCTGGGTTCGAGGCCCTTTGTCATTGTCTTTCATCTTCCCCTCCAGATTCTGACTTCCTTATGGATCCCTGATTCAGCATAAACAAAGGGCTGAAGCGGTCAAGACTCCCAAGAGGCAGCAGAGGTGTGAAGCCAGAAAAATCAGGCTTGACTATGTGATTTCATGCCTTATTCTAAGGAAGAAAAAGAATTCCAGCCAAAAACAGGAAAGCCTGGATAAATTGGAATTAATAAAAAACAAGCGTTTAATTAGAATGAAACATTAAAGTAATTTAGATCCTTTGTGCTTTTTCTGCCAGAGCATCATGCAAATGGACTCAAGGAAAATAATTGTAATCCGAGACCATGGAGATTTGGACTTAGTCAGTCCATGTAACTTATTGTTGTTTGGCAACTAGCCTAAGACCATTAGGTATTACGAGAATGGATTCGTTACAAGTAAATGCCAAGTCTAAAAACAACCTAGGAGGCCAAAAGATGATGGAAGAAAAACCGGTTTGTCCCCATTGTGGTCTTCCCATGAACAGGTGGGCCACACCTTCCATGACTACATGGGAGTCCGACTATATGTATGTCTGCTTCAACGATGATTGCGGATATTATGTCAGAGGCTGGAAATGGATGATGGAGAAGTATGAGGTATGCTGCTCGTACAGACACAGGTATGATCCTAGAACAGGCGAAAAAGGTCCGCTGCCTGTATGGTCTCCCACTGCCCTGAAGGAAGGCATAATAGACTGAGAATCTTTGTACCCCTTGACCCAGACTCCTATCTGATTATGCTGAAGCCAGCATAACTTCTAAGTGGAGGTGGAAGCATGAAGGGTAGGAAGGAGTCTTTGGACTTCAAGGCCATAGAGGAAAAAGCTCGGGAAGAGGAACTTGTAAGGCCCAGAGTAGAGATCTGGCCTGATCCTTTTTACGATGAATGGGCTGAGTGGGTAAGGAGCCACGAGATGAAAAGGAGAGGAAACCCGGTGGACATCTGTGAGCTTGTGCCGGGAATGAAGGCTAGCCCTCTTTGCGCCATGGGATTACATTGAACGACATTTGAAAGATCCGAATTAGCCCGCCTGGAACAAAGGCGGGTTTTTTCTTTCATGGAGAAATCATGTTAGAATCTCATTGACTGGATGATCCCCTAAACTGGCTCACTGATCAAGATCAATAGGTATGGAGTTAAACCCAAGCAGGATGCTGGATTTGGTTTTTTCTCTGTTCTAAACCCAGGCCCAAGCAAGAACCAAATCCTTCTGGGTCATGGATTCTGGAACATTGGGATCTGGTAGGTTGCCTCGCATTTTTTGCGAATGATGCGGGGAGTGCTGGGGTAGGGAAAAACATTGCACTGGTTTCACGCCATCTACGAAGGAAGGGAAACATTCGATTCCCCGGAAGAGGAGTTGGCTTACAGGGAAGCCCAGATGGCCCTTACCCGAAACGAAGCCCATCAGTTCCAAAACCTCCTGGGATTGCACAAGGGCGATTTGGTGCTGGAGCTTTTCTGCGGCAATGGAAGGCACTCGGTGAGCCTGGCTGGCCTGGGGATCAGGGTTGTGGGGGTAGATCTGGCCAGATCCAGGGTGGCCTTTGCCAGCCGTTGGGCAAAAGACCAGGAGGTGCCGGCTTTTTTCCTGGTGGCAGATGCCGGATGTCTGCCTGTGAGGGGCAAGGTAAAGGCTGTAATCATCTTGGGAGGTTCTTTCAGCCATATGGCCAGTTGGGATGAGGATGTCAGGTTTTTGAGAGAAGTGAGAGATCTCCTTACCAAGGGTGGAAAACTCCTGATAGACAATCCTAATCCGGTCAGGTTTTGGGCACTGCGCAATCCTCAGGATCAGCTTCCAAGGCCTGAGGAGCTACCCTGGTTTGATCTTCCCCTGAAATCATCGGTTGGGCCGGGTCATGTTCGTTACTGGGGGGCCCATTGCATTTCCATGATGCTGGAGCAGGCTGGATTTATTGAAGTGAAGCTCTTGGGTGACAGGGAGGGAGCTCCTTATTGCGGACAAAGCCCTAGGCTCATCTCAATAGGCAAGACCCATGGTTTGTGAATCATCTCCCAGAGACCCTCGGAGAGCTTATGATCTGGAAAAGCCGGAGGAGAGCAAATGGAACAGAAAAAAAATCCCTACATAGAGAATTTCTGCAGAGTCCTCATCACCAAGAGGGAGACCAAGTTGGACGAGGAAGCAATGGAACGCATGGTGGAGTCCCTGTATAACTTCTTCGAGAACAGGCTGGGCCGAAATCTGATCGCTGCCCTCCCCCAGGAAAGGAAAGAGGAATTCGTGGCCCTTTACGACAAGGGCACTAGGGACCTAGACGAAGAAACCGTGAATCGTCTCTTTGCTGAACAACAGATAGATCACATAGCCATAATGAAGCAAACCATGCAGGAGGTGGCTGAGCTCTACTTCCGCAATCGACCTGGGGACGGGCCTCCTCCCTGGGCCAAGCCATGAGCTCTTCAATACACCAAGGGATATGACTATGTCCTGAGCCTAAGGCTCATCTCACCCAGAAGGGCAAACTTGAGCCATTTCATGGCCAAGAGCATCAGAGCGACATCATCCTTGCGAGCGCGCTCCACTTGCTCTTCGGGAATATGGAACCGCTTCAAAAACTTGGTCTTAAAAACAAAGTCACGAAATCTGTCCAGATCATAGCTGGCCATTTGGAACATGCCAAGGCTTTGAGCATTTAGGTTTTTCAACCTGGGGCTTCGGCTTGTCACTATCTCCATCCATGGATGATTCATCTCATTGAACTCGGCAACTCCCTGGTCCTCAAGCCACTCCTCCAGGGACCAGTGTTTGCTCTGCTCAAAGCCCTTACAATGATCTTCTCTTACCAAGAAGTAAAGCTCCCGAGCCACCCCTTGGGCTCCGGCCGCCGAAGCTCCCCTTCCCACCGGATAAAGTCTGCAGGCGCCGGGACGGTCCTGGTAGATAAGACAGCCTTCTTCCCGCACAAAAGGACAAGGCCTTCTTCCCACCTCCTCCATTTTGAGCCTGAGCATAGGAAAAGGGGATCCGCTGTCATGGACTGGCACCGCATATCTCTGCAAGAATTCGCCTGAACCCATGCCCAGTGCATTTTTCATGCGCAGCACATCATAAGGAGTAAGAACCAGCCTCAAATCAGCGCAGCAGTCATTGAAGCATGGCACCCTGGGGTGGCATGCGAAGTGGAAACTCCCTTGGTCCAGGAGCCTGAACCGCACTGCATCCCCTCCCCAAAGATCCCTTCCTGGATCAGAAACCACTCCCATTTCCTCCCCGCACTTTTCCCCCTTCTTGGGGCTGGACAAGCTCCTCCCTTATCTTCATGCTCTCACCTGCCACCAGCCCGAAGCGCAGCCATCTCTGCCCCAGTTCCAGGAGTGCCACATCATCTGTGGGCAAGACTTCCACCAGCTCCCTCTCCACGTGGAAAATCTGGAGGAATCTGGATTCCAACACAAACCTTCTGAAACTGTCAGGATCGTACATGGCCATCCGGCACATACTTTGGATCCTTGAATTCTTTATGCCTTCCCTGAGAAGAACAGGGCTGGGTCCCACACGGCTCAGCCTTGCCTCGACTCGCTCATATTCAGCAACCCCTTGGCCCTCCAGGTATTCCCCCACCGTGCTTTCCGAGGGCTCCTCTAACCCAAGGCAAAGCTCTCTGGGGGCCACCAACCGGTAGTATCCATCCTGCTCTGCCCGGTCTAGGGGAAACATCCTGCAAGACCAGGGCCTGTCTTCATAGACCGTACAACCCCCGGGTCCCAAAAGAGGGCAGGCCCTCTCCTTTTCCTCTTCCATTTTCAGGATGACCAAAGGAAACCCAGTAGCCTCAGGGATCAGTGTGAGGGTATACCTTTCCAGGAACTCCCCGGAGCTGATACCAAGCTTTTTCCTCAATCTGACTATGTCATAAGGTCCCAGAAAGATATTGACATTTCTGCAGCACTTGGTGAAACAAGGCACTGCGGGCTTACAACTGAATTTCAAAGAACTCTTTATGTCCAGGAGCCCTCCTTGCTCAACCGTGTAATCCGATCTGTTCAATGGCTCCTCGATCCCGCCCCTCTCAAGAACCGATTTCGGGGCAATTTGATTCCAGAATCTTTTCCAAGGGGGGGAGTCTAGTCCTCTCCCCTATAATTGGCCAGGGTCTCCATTATGAGGAGCTTTTCCTCCCGGCTTTTTCCGTATTTCCTCGCAATTCTCTCCACCAGAGTGTGATGGCCGATCTCCACCCCCTCTGGTCTGCGAATCGCATCCAGCTCTCTCTCGTAACGATAGACGGCTCTGACGAGCCTTACCAGGAGGCTCTCTGCCACCACGATTAACGAGCCCTCCAGTCCTGCATCAGTGCGGGGTGGCCACCACCGGCACCGATATGTCCACACCCTTGCTGAGCTGCCTCCCCGAGTACCTGGCATAAACCATGGCCGTGGTTCGATAAAGCATGTGGGCAAACTTGGAAAAGGGCAGGTAAGCAAAAAGAAACCAAACAAAGACCAAATGCACGAAATACATGGGATAGGCCAAATAGGGTAACTCAGCCAGACGAAGCAGCTCGGTCAAAAGCCCGCTTACCCCTGTGGCCAGCACCACCCAGAGGAAAAGCCACTCAAAATAGGTGGCTCTTCCAGCTGCTTCTCCTTGAACCAGCCTGTTGCGGATGGCTATGATGGACCCAATGATCAGAATCAAGGCCCCCAGGTTCCCTATCCACTTGATGGGATTGCTCAGGGGATATGGGGTCTGTTTCCCGAAAACATAAACCCCTGCGGCCACGCAAGCCGTGGTCATGGCCAGAAGGATGAATCCCCAAACTATGTTGAAATGTGCCGTATACCTGGAACGGTTTGTATCGCAAAGCTTAAAGAAGTTATGTCTGAGGATTTCCACAATCGTCCCCCCTATGTAAACCGTTACCCACTCCAGGGGAGAATAGCGATACTCTTTCTTTATCTCGGGCCCCTGTTTGACCAGCTCGGCCCACATCTTCTTGACCCCCAGGGCCGAGCATATCAGGGTCCAGATAGCCGTGATGGGGAAGATCACATCCACAACCGGCCATTGGGGAATAAACTTCCTGTAGACGATCTCTCCCTCGGGAATTCCAAGGGTTCCGCTTGCGGCCATGAAAACCAGAAGAATGACCACGGGTATGGCGAAAAGCACTGGAGCAAACTTGGGCTCGTACACCACGCGGGCCAGGCTGGCCGGTACAGAGTAACGCAAGATGCTCATTCTCTGAAGGGCTCCCAGCACATCTCCTGGCCTGGCACCCCTGGGACAGTACTTGGTGCAGTCATGGCACTGATGGCACAACCAGACATCTGGATCCCCCAGAAGCCTTTCCTTTAAGCCCCACTGGCTCCAAAGCATTTCTTTCCTGGGGAATGGCCTATCATCAGGGGAAACATTGCAGACCACAGAGCAGGTAGCGCACTGGAAGCATTTCTTGAGATCCTCCCCGCCTTTGGCCTTCATTTCCCGGATGAAGGACAGATCCGGTTCCAAGAGCCTCGTCTGCGACATCTGAACCACCTCCTATAGCCCGGGCAATGCCCCCTGATCTTGCCGGTACCGGTGAAGATTTCCAGACCGGCCGGCTTTCCTTTCAAGCAAGAATTCCTCTACCATCGTAAAACCTGATACCCAATGTTACCCATGAAAGAGGCCTGAGCTTCCTATATGGCCCTGGCCAGGCAAACCACGATCTAGAATCCCTTGTATGGGTTGGGACCTACTTCCTGAATGGTCTCCAGGAATTCCTCCATGATCGCGGGAATCCGATGGTAGTCCGAGATCTCTATCTGTTCAACCCTTATTCTGGAGGACTCCAAGGCCAGTCTGTCCAGGGTCTCAGAGACCTTGGCCAAACGATAGTTGGCCAGCTCACTTCCCTTGGCCATGTGACACTGATAGTCTTCTCCATGTTTGCAACCCAGAAGAAGCACGCCATCTATGCCCTTGGACAAGGCATCGGCGATCCATATGAGATTCAAGGAGCCAAGGCACCTCAAGGGGATGATTCGCACAAAGGGGTTATAATTCCCCCCTTTGATTCCAACCATGTCCAAGGCAGGGTATGCATCGTTTTCGCATGCCAGGACCAGGATCCTGGGCTTTTCCTCTGTCTCTTCCGGAACCTCTATGGCCTTGATCATGGCGCCGATCATGCCCACCGAGTAATCTTTGAAAGATATGATCCGCTCGGGACAGGATCCCATGCAAACAGAGCAGCGCCTGCACCTGGTGGGATTGGGAAGGGGATTGCCCTTTTCATCCTCGTTGTACATGCCGAAGGGACATTCCTCGGTGCAACGCTTGCACTGGGTACAGCGCTGCATGAAGAGTTCAGGATAGCTCATGTCTCCTGCCCTGGGGTGAACGGCCTTGCCCTGAGCGGTCAACTCTACGCATTGTATGGCCTTGAGCACTGCACCCCTGGCATCTTCTTGGCTGAAGGCTATGTCCATGGGGGCCCTCACAGGCCCTGCTGCGTATATGCCTGTCCTTCGGGTCTCATAAGGAAAGCATATGAAATGGGAATCAGGAAATCCATACTTCAGGTCCGGGAGTTCAGGACCCTGTCTGTAAGCCAGATTCAAGGTATTGGAACGTATGATCCTGGTTGGAATAAGAAGCTGGGAGGCAATATCTTGCTTCTTGTCCGCAGGTTCTTCTTTGGGTTCTTCCTTTGTTGCCTCCCCCAGCGCAGTTCGAGGTACCATTCCGGTGGCCAGGACCACAAGATCTACCTTCAATTGGGCCCTCTCTCCCAGGAGCTGGTCTTCCACTTCCAGCACCACAGAGCCGTCTGCTTGAGGCTCCACTGCCATTACCTGCGCCTTTGTCAGAAATACGCCTTCTTCCTCCTGGACCCTCTTATAGAAGTTCTCGTACTGCCCGGGGCAGCGAAGGTCCTTGTAAAGAACAAAGACCTTGGAATCAGGATTCCCTTCCCTGACATACATGGCCTGCTTGAGGGCGGTCATGCAGCAAACCGAAGAGCAATAAGGCAGGTGCTCCTTATCGCGGGAGCCCGCACAAAGCACAAATGCAACATTATTAACTTTGTGGCCATCGGAAGGTCTTTTCAAATTCCCAGATCTGGCAAGATCCTCCATTTCCGGGGTGGAGATGATGTTGGGACTCTTGCCATAACCCAGGTGACTCAAATTCTTGGGATCATAGGGCTCGAAGCCCGTAGCCAACACTATTGCCCCCACCTTCTCCTGAACCACCTCATCCCCCTTGCGGATGAAGGCCTGGAACATCCCTGGAGCACCCTCTATGCGCTCTATGCTGGAAGAGCAATGAATGGTTACACCAGGCTCTCTTTTCAGAGTCTGGGCCAGAGTCTCCCAAACAGGCTCTTCCAGCTCCCTGTAAGGCGGCCTTTCAGGATACTGTCTGAAGAGTTTCGCCGCAAAACCCCCAAGGCCTTCTTCCTTTTCAACAAGCACCGCCTCGTATCCGGTCCTGGCGGCCTCCACAGCAGCCGTCATGCCCGTTATACCGCCTCCCACCACAAGAATCCTCTTGTTGATCTCCTCGGCGTACGGGACCAGAAGCTCCATGTTTTGAAGCCTTGCAGCTCCCATACGGAGCTGGTCTTCGGCCATCATCTGAACGTCCTCGTCCACCTTCTGGGCCTCAGCCCCTTGTTGCCTGTGGCTCCAAACCACCTGTTCCCTCAGATTGACCCTTTCCACAAGGACTTCCCTGGGATCAAAAGAAAAGACCTCGGTCTTGGCTCTGGGAGAGCAGGCTGCTATGAGCAGAGCGTTGACCCCTTCGTTGGCCATGTCTTCTTTTATCCTGGCCACGCCTTCGGGCCCGCAGAGCATCTCGGACTTCCTGCACAAGGCTGCCTTACAATCCCCTTGGGCCACCTTTTCCAACTGCTCCAAGTCCAGTCCTTGGCCTATGCCACAGCCTGTGCATAGATAAGCAGCTATTTTCCGATCCATGGATTCACCTCCTCACCGCAGACTGGATGGCTTTGAGAGCCGCACTAGTGGCGTCTTGCACGGTGGCCGAAACCTCCATGGGTTTCCTGGCGCAGCCGGCACCATAGACCCCCGCTCCATCCAGCACGAATCCGTCTTCGTCCCAGCTCAGCTGGACTCCTTCGGGCCTCTCGTGGGCTGCAGTGGGCATCATCCCGGTGGCCAGCACCACTAGATCCGCCATGGTACGGGTGATCTTTCCCGAGGCTGTGATCTCGGCCTCTACTATGGGATTATGCTTGATAGGATCTTCGGTGATGCGCGCCACCTTGCCCTTTATGAGATGCACATTGGGATCTGCCTGCACCGCTGCCAGCAGGTCCTCGTTTCTGCCCAATGCCCTCAGGTCTATGTAAAACACGTATACCTGGGAATCTGGAATCTGTTTTCTTACATATTGCACCTGTTTGAGGGTGGCAGAGCAGCAAACCCTGGAACAGAAACGCAGGTGGTTCTCATCGCGCTGTCCAGCACACTGGCAGAAAACCACAGTGTGAGGAGGCTTTGCATCTGAAGGCCGCAGAACCTTCCCCTGTGTGGGACCGTTGGCTGCATGGAGTCTTTCCATCATCACGTTGGTGATCACGTTGGGGGCCTTGCCAAAAGCAAGGTTTTCCATGCGACTTGCATCATATGGCTCCCAACCAGTGGCCACCACAACAGAGGCCACGTGCAGATCCATGGTCACAGGAGTCATATCCAGGTCTATGGCACCATAAGGGCAGGCGTCTCTGCATCTGGCTGCCTCCTCGGTGCCTATTATCTCTGGGGCCAGCACATATCTCATGGGAAAGGCCATCTCATGGGGAAGATAGGCTGCCTTGATCTTCTTCATGCCGTAATTGAAGGGATCCGGAATCTCGCTCTGGCATACCTGGGCACACTTGCCGCAGGCCGTGCACTTCTCGTTCACGTACCTGGGTCTGATACCCACCTTCACATGGAAATCCCCTTCCACTCCTTTTATCTCCATGACCTCAGCCATGGTGAAATATTTGATGAGGGGATTCGCCTTTATCCTCTTGAAGTTTATCTCCATTCCGCAGTTGGGTGGGCAAAACTTCGGGAAATACTGGTCAAACCTGACCACTCTCCCACCCAGGTAAGGCTCCTTCTCCACCAGAAACACCGGAAAGCCCACCTCAGCGGCCTCGATGGCAGCCGTAAGCCCGGCAATCCCGGCTCCTATCACCAGCACGCCCTTGCCTCGCTCCTGTGCCATTTCTTCCCTCCCTTGGAAACCCTCTTTAAGAGCTGGGGCCAGATGGTAAGCCCCAACCCAGATTCCTGAGCTGGTCGTCTCTACTGGTCTGGATCAGGCTCCGGCCAAAAGCTCCTCCCAAGCGCCTTTTCCTCAAGGCTCAACAAACCTTTTCAGAGCCCTCAGGCCACAGACCCAATTCAGCCAATACGTGATTCCAACTCCCACAAGCCCCTTGCCATGTCCGAAAACCATGGGCCTTCAGCAATTACCACCCTTCCCAAAGGACCGACTAGAAGAAGTCTTCCCCTTGGGGCGAGCGGCAGGACCATCTTGCTGGCGGTTCTCAAAACAAGGCTCCAGGCAGCCCAAGAAGGGCTGCCTGGAGCCGCTCTATCTTCGCCGTTTAGCCCGGCGGAAAAATCAAATATACTGTCTTTTCGCTCACTTCTCGGCAGTGATGAACTTCAGCACAGGCCGCTTCATCATTTCCCACTTGTCGGTCTTGGGATCCCACTTGCAGTTTACAAAAACTTCCCAGTTCTTGTCCATATTGGGAAAGTCTGCCCTGAAGTAGTATCCCGGCCACCTGGTCTCCTCCCTGAACAGGATGGAGCGCATGTGGGCCTCGGCCTGCCACATCCTCTGCACATTCTCCCAGCAGCGCATCAGTTCATGCAGGTCGGCTGCGGCCAGCTTCTCGGAGTCCTCCTTGAGAAACTGCAGGAGCTCCAGGCCCCTCTCTAGCATCTTAGCGCTGGTGGTGAAATCAGCAGAGTAACCGCCCGCATACTCGTCCATGATCTTCTGGAGCCTGAACATGAACATCTTGGGCTTGATGTAGTTGGGGTTGATATCCGGGTTGTCTGAGAAGTCCTTGTGCTGCTCGTAGAGCGCCAGAGGCCTCAGGATCCTCTCCTTGAGAGCTTCCACCTGCTTGGGATCCACCTTGGGCTGATCTGGATTGTCCACTATAAAGGCCAGGGCTCCCTTGGCAGCCAGGCGGCCCTCGCAATGGGAGCCGTCTGAGAACTTGTGACTGGAGGCCCCGGAGGCGTCTCCAGCGCAGAAGAGCCCCTTGACCGTGGACATGCGGTTATAACCCCAGAAGTATTCTGGCGGAGCCACATCCTGGGGCCCGCTCACCCATGCACCCGAAGCTCCGGAGTGGGAACCGATGAAGTAAGGCTCACAGGCAAAGATCTCAGAGCCCTTCTCCTCGGGCTGGATGTTCTGGGCAGCCCAGAGAATGGCCTGGGAAATGGTCATATCCAGGAAGTCTTCCCAAGCCTCGGCCTCCAGCTCCTTTAGCTTCTTCTTGGCAGCCTTCTCATCCCCCGAGGACTGGGCTATCTTCTGGATGGCCTCCTCTGTCCTCATATAGATGGGGCCCTTGCCCTCTTTCATATCCAGCATGCCTAGCCAGTTACGCAGGTTGGCTGGAATGGGTTTCACGAGTCCGTACGGAGCCCATTTCTCCAGCTCATCCTTCCTCTCCACCATATAGTCACCGCCGAAGGCGTTGGTGGCTCTGGATTTAAACAGCAGGAACCATGCGCCAACAGGCCCGTAGGCATCCTTGAATCTCACGGGGATGAACCTGACTTCTTGGCAGGTCATCTCAGCCCCGGCCTTCAAGGTGAAATAAGCGCTGGAGCCGCTGTTGAAAGGAGGATACCAGGAGCGGCCCAAGCCCTCACCCACAGAGCGTGGACGGAACACGTGCACGGCTCCACCCATGGCAGCCAGCACTGCCTTGGCCTTGAACACGTAAAACTTGTTCTCCCTCACGCTAAAGCCCACGGCACCGGCGATGCGATCCCCATCCATGAGAGGCTCCACTATGAAGACCCTCTCGAAGATCTCGCCTCCCGCCTCTTTCATGGCGTTCTTGGCAGCCTCTGCGACGATCACCTTGTAGGACTCTCCGTTGATCATGAGCTGCCAGCGGCCCTCATGCACATACTTTCCGTTCTCATCCTTCCAAATGGGCAGACCCCATTTCTCAAACAGGTGCACCGTGGAGTCCACGTGACGGGCTATGTCGTAAACCAGGTCCTCACGGGTTATGCCCATGAGGTCATTGCGAACGTAATCCACATACTGCTCAGGGGTGTTGTCCCCCTCACCTACTCCCACGTACTGGTTCAGGGCGGAAAGGCCCATGGCCACTGCACCGCTTCTGTCCATGGCTGCCTTGTCCACCAAGGTCACTTTCAAACCTTTTTTCTTGGCCCAATAAGAAGCCTCTACAGCCGCGCCGCAGGCCGCCATGCCTCCGCCGCAGATCAGCAGATCGGTTGTCACCTCTACAGTTTCAAAATTCTGCATGGAATTCACCTCCTTGGGTGTCCTGGGAAGTAAAGCGTGCTACTTCTTCAGCGTCGGCACCTCTTGGAGCCACAGGGAACCAGGTTCTGTGAAAAGCACAGGGCTCTTGAGGTCGTCCGAGCCAGTCTCCCACCCGCCGTCCGGGACAGCCGAACCCTCGGGGGTCGTCCGGATGGGGAACTTGAAGCGCTTGATCTGCCCGTTGCGGAATTTCACTGTCCACATAATGGAATCAGAGCTTCTAAGCGGTACCACAGAAGCTCCCATGGGGACGAAATCAGCATAGCCGCGCACGTCTACGGCCTGCTGGGGGCAGATCTTCACGCAGTTATAGCACTCCCAGCACATCTCAGGCGCCCTGTTGTAAGCCTTCATGGTGTCCTTGTTGAGGACCATGAGATCATTGGGGCAGATGTACTGGCAGGCCGTCTTGTCCTGTCCCTTACACCCGTCGCATTTCTCCAGAATCACGTAGCTTGGCATCAGTTCTCCTCCTCACAGACAGGTCTTTTGGGTGAACTGTTCTTGACTATCCTCCCACCCTATTTGTCACACTCTGTTTTAGCCCTTTTCACCTCCTTTCCCTTCCCGAGGCCCCACAGGGCCCCGCCAAGACTCACTTCTTAAGGAACTCTGCAATCACATCCACCTTCTTCTTCTCCACTATGAGATCAAAGATCTGGTCCTTTACGGCCTTGGGGAGCAACTCGATACTCTTGGTGGTGGCGCTGTCGAACTTGGCCATGGGATAGCGTTTCAGCAACTCGTCGCGCTGCTCGGCTGTGGTGGGAACCCTCAAGACCTTTAGTCCTGCCAGCATCTCCTGGCACAGATCGGCCAGCCCAGCAGCCTGAAGCTTGGCATAACGTTCCTCGTTGATCCACACATTGATGGGAAAGGTCTCGGCCATCTCTTCTCTCCTCCTCTCGGACGCGCTCTAGAGCTTGGGGAATGTGAAGACAGGGTTACGATTCTCCAGATATTTCTGGGTCACGAAGGCATCCCCCTGACCGTACTTCTCGGCGCACTCCAGGATAAGATCGAAGACCTCGGGTCTGAAGATCAGCCTGGGGGGCTTCACCCCGTCTTGGATTATGCTTCTGATGAGAGTCCCGCTGAAGTTTTGAATCTTATCCTTGTGAGCACAAAGTCCCATATAGGTAACCTCTGCGCAAACCGGGCAGTACCACCACTCCAACACCCTCACCGGTTTGATATTCAGATCTTTTTCCGAAAACTTGTCAAAGATCCTGTGGGCATCATAGGGATCATAGTAAGTGCCCACACCCGCATGGTCCCGGCCGAACATGTGGTGTGTGATGCCCAGGTTGGCCCTCAGAGCCGCGTGAAACACAGCTTCCCTTGGACCAGCATAGCGCATGTCCCAAAGGGATATGGAGGTAAGATGCACGTCTTCCCTGAAGTATCCGGCTGTTCTGAGAACGTCGTGGCAAAGCACTATTGCCTCGTCAATATAATCTCCGGGCCTCTTTTCGCCTATTATGGCATTGACCACCACCCCTACCACCATTTTCTCCACAGGCAGTTCACCGTAGGCCGAAAGCCAGGAACCCTTCATGAGCCACTCGTGACCGGTGTGTGGCACATTCCTTGTCTGGTGAGCCACCGTGCGAATCCAGCCTTTCTCCTTTATTTTCTTCCTCATCTCCAAGGGGGTAAGGAAGAAGGCAGTGAAAGGCTCATTGATGATGGGCTTGCTCACCATGGTGATCTTTCCGCCCAGAAACTTGTCCTTGTATTGATATGTTCTCTTCACCCCAGGGTGCTTTTCCTCTGTGGTGCCGTACACATCCTTGGCCATTTCCTGCTTGTTGTAGTCGTAAATATCCTCTATCTCGAAGACCGCTATGGGAGCCCCTTGGTAGGTCAATAGCACTTCGTCTCCCGTTTTGATTCCATAATCCGAGATTTCCTTGTCCGACAGGTCAAAAACTATAGGAATGCTCCAGACCGTGCCGTCGCTAAGCCTCATCTTCTTGCAAACGCTCTCCACATCCGCCTTCTTCATGAAACCTTCCAGGGGAGAGAAAAAACCATAGGCAATGTCTATGACCTCCACAGCGATCTGTTCTCTCACCGGGATTTCCTTCAATCCCTTGATCCTCTCCTTGGCCTTACCAGGATCTAGAATTCGCTCCACAATGGGCTTCCCGCCGTGACCGATCTCACTCATATCCACCTCTCCTTTCCCTCAAGTCTAGGATTTTGGGACACTGCCTTGCCACGGGGCCTTCCTACAAATGGGCTTCAAGGACAAAGCGGCTCTTACCCTTTCTGATCCGGGCCCTTTTGGTACCCTGATCAGCCGCCTTTGCCCTGACTGGAATCTAAGAAAGAAATCAGGAGAGACCGAACCCATCCTCCCAGAAAAGCCTCTACAGATCAACCCGCTGCCCGGACCGGCTGACTGCCAGGTCCCAACCTCAGCAACAATTTCCACTTCCCTAGGCTCGCCTCTTCTCAGCCTCCCAAACCGCATCAACTCCCGCTTCATACACCCCCTTGAACCTCAGCCTCCACTATCCGCTCCAGATGCACCTCGCCTCCACTAAATTCGAGCTTCCCCTTCAGCAAACCAAATGAGACTCTGCAGGTTCGGCCTCTCCCAGAAAGACCATACGTTCTTATCCTTGCTTGCAAATCCCGTGCCCAGCTCCAGAGTGGTTAGAAATATCTGCAATTATTAGGCTTTGCTCTCAGTGTGCCTTTCTTATTCCTACCAGGAAGTGTTGAAATAACCTACACACACCCCCAATTGCCCCATAACAAAAGCCCATAGGCTCCTCTGTAGAACTATTCCACATATGTTGTTTTTTTCAACACCATTGAGATGGCTCCCATCTTAAGAACACTTACCCCATGAGAAAGCCTTTTGTTCGGGAAGCGTAATGTGGCCTGAACACAATGAGATTCCATGGTTTTTCACCTCTCATCCCCTGGGTGTCTCACCACCCCAAAGAATCCTCATCAGCCTCAATGACCCCACGGTCTACCTGGTAGCTTTGGGCCTTCTGCACGGCCGCTTACAAAGTACTTTCTGGGCATGGCAAGGCTTTTGAATTAGGTCTTTTGATTGACCGGTTGACAGCTTAGATCTGTTCATGATAGGGTGCGCAGGTTACTGAATGATGATTCAGTCATTCAAGCTTTTGCAAGTCCCCCGGAGGCTGGTGGGCAAGGGATTCGCAGCCTTCTTCCTAAAAGCAACCCAAGAGAAAAAGGAGGGAAACAAGATGGCCAACTTACTGGTGGATGAGCAGGATGCAGCCTTTGTGCTTTTTGAACAACTGAAAGTGGAAGAGCTTTGTAAGAATCCTCTGTACGCGGATTTCTCAAGAGACATCTTCGAGATGACCCTGCGGGAAGCCCAAAAAATGGCTGTTAACGACATCATGCCCACCAATGTTCCCGGTGACCGGGAGGGTGCCAAGAGGGACGGAGACCTGGTGGCTGTGCCAGAGGTGTTCCATAAGGCTTGGAAACTTTACACCGAGGGCGGTTGGATAGCCATGAGCGAGTCCCCCGAAGTGGGGGGGCAGGGGATGCCCTCGGTCTTGGGCATTGCCTGCAATGAATACTTTGTGGCCGCCAACCCAGCATTCACCACCTTTCCCGGTCTGACTCACGGGGCCGCAAGACTCATAGAGAATTACGGAACACCAGAACAGAAAGAAAAGTACATGTTCAAGATGTTCTCGGGCCAATGGGCCGGAACCATGTGCCTGACCGAGCCCCAGGCTGGAAGTGATGTGGGAGCCCTGAAGACAAGCGCCAAGAGGAATCCTGACGGCACATTTTCCATCACCGGCACCAAGATCTTCATCACCGACGGCAATCATGATCTCACAGAGAACATCATCCATCCTGTGCTGGCAAGAATAGAGGGAGCCCCGGCGGGCACCAAGGGTATCTCCCTTTTCATAGTGCCCAAGATCCGGGTCAATCCCGATGGATCCTTGGGAGAACCCAATGACGTACACGTGGGAGGCATAGAGCACAAGATGGGGTTGCATGGCTCTCCTACCTGTGTGCTCAACTTCGGGGACGAGGGTCGTTGCATTGGGGAATTGCTGGGGGAAGAAAACGAAGGCATGCGCATCATGTTTCAGATGATGAACGAAGCCCGGATAGGGGTAGGTCTCCAGGGCTTGGCCATTGCCTCCACAGCGTATCTTCATGCCTTGAAGTACGCCAGGGAGAGGATTCAGGGTTCGGACATAAGGGAGTTCAGGAATCCGGAGGCTCCCAGGGTGCCCATAATAAGGCACCCCGATGTGAGAAGGATGCTCATGTTCATGAAGAGCATTACAGAAGGGGTGCGGGGCATGATCTATTTTGTGGCTTACTGCACGGATCGCGCCCGGACAGCCCAGAGCGAAGCCGAGCGGAATCGTTGGATGGGCTTTGTGGATCTACTCACACCTGTGGTGAAGGCTTACAGCACAGACAAGGGCTTCAGGGTCGTGGAGACAGCACTTCAGGTGCACGGCGGCTATGGTTACATCAGAGAGTATCCCGTGGAACAGTTTCTAAGAGACATAAAGATTTCCTCCATATATGAAGGCACTAACGGCATACAGGCCTTGGACCTTGTGGCCCGCAAATTGGGCATGGAAAAAGGCATGGTCTTCATGAGCTTCCTGGGAGAGGTGAGTCAGTTCATTGAGTCTTGCAGGAATCATGAAGGATTGGGCTCCGAGATCTCCTTGCTGGAGAAAGCCAAGAATGCTGTGGCCGAGGTGGCCATGTTCTTTGCCACCAAGGCAAGGGAGGACCTCACTGTGCCGGTGCTCTACGCCTGTCCCTTCCTGGAGCTTTTTGGAGACCTTGTCATAGGTTGGCAGCTGCTTTGGCAGGCCAGCATAGCTCATGAAAGGCTTCAGAACCTAATGGCCGAAAAAGGTGTGACTGAGGAATCCAAGGCCACTTTCCTGGGAGAGAACCGGGAGGCTTCCTTTTATGCAGGAAAGATAGCCTCGGCCCGTTACTTCGCAAACACCTTTCTGACCTTGAGCCCCGCCAAGGCGCAAGTCATAAAAAACGGAGACAAGACTCCTCTGGAGATCCCAGAAACAGCCTTTTCCGCAGCCTGAAGCGGATCATCACTCAGCTCAGGACATCTTGGGGGCCAAGGCCCCCAAGCCCAAGGAGTCTTGGAGTCATGCTATTGGTGGAATCCTTAATTTTAAATCCAGACCCCATGGGTCCGTGTAAGCAATCTTTCTGAATGATGGGGGCTGAACCAGCCAAGCCCTTGCACCTCCAAGGTGCTTTGCCTTGAGGCCCTTCCAGGTGAGGACCCCGAGGCTATCGAACCCCAATGGGAGGATCTACCCATGAAAGCAAGAGATGTGGTTTTGGTGGATGCCTGCAGAACAGCTTTTGGAAGGGCAGGCGAGAAGGGTTTCTTCTGGCAGACCCGAGCGGACGATATGGTGGTTAAGGTCATCCGGGAATTGCTTCGGAGAAACCCTCAGCTCAAACCGGATATGGTTGAGGAGAATGTGTGGGGTGCTACCACTCAGGAGAAGGATCAGGGACTGACCATAGGGCGCACCACGGCATTGCTGGCAGGACTGCCTGCAAGCACCTCTGGATGTGCTGTGGATCGGATGTGTGCAGGTGGCATGACAGCAGTTACAACGGCTGCAGCCGAGATTGCCATGGGGGCATGCGATGTGGCCATAGCCGGAGGGGTGGAACACATGGGTCACCACCCCATGGGGGCCACAGCAGATCCCAATCCTCGTTTCTTGGCTGAGAAGCTGGTGGATCCATCGGCCCTTGTGATGGGCTCAACTGCAGAGAATCTTTTTGACATGTTCCCGGAAATCACCAAGGAGCAGGCTGATAGCTATGCCGTGTGGAGCCAACGTAAGGCAGCCAAAGCCATCCAGGACGGAAAGATCAGGCTCACAATAGTCCCCATGACTGTTTACACCAAGGAGGGATGGATCGTGGCCGACACAGACCAGCAGCCCAGGCCTGAGACCACCCTCGAAGCCCTCAGGGACCTCAAAACGCCTTTCAGGATCCAAGGCAAGGTGACTGCTGGGAACTCTTCCGGACTGAACGATGGAGCCGCAGGCTGTCTTCTGATGAGTCTGGAAAAGGCCTTGGAATTGGGGCTCAAGCCAAAGATGCGCCTGGTTTCCTTTGCCTATGCAGGCGTCAGACCAGAGGTCATGGGCCTGGGGCCCATTCCAGCCACCCACAAGGCTCTGAAAACAGCAGGCCTCTCCATGGAGGACATGGGGATAATAGAGCTCAACGAGGCCTTTGCCGTGCAATGCATAGCCTTCATGAAAGAGTTCGGTTTGAAAGAGGAAGATTCGAGGTTGAATCCCTGGGGAGGCGCCATTGCCTTTGGACATCCTCTGGCCGCCTCCGGGCCCAGGTTGATGGCTCATCTGATGCATCTCTTTGCCGAGAGACCAGATGTCCGCTATGGAATGACAACCATGTGTGTGGGACTGGGTCAGGGAGGAACGGTGATTTGGGAAAACCTCCAAAGATGACCTGGATCATCAGCCAGTGGCGGGAATTTCCCAAGGCTCCGTCTCAAGAGCCCAGGATGCTTTGAGCTTGGCCCAACTCCAGGTTTTGGAGGAAAGAAGAGATCCTTATTTTTTGGCAAGAGCCTGCTCAGATTTAGGAAGATCTTGGAGCTGGCTGGCATGGTCAACAGCTGGTCCCAATGGGAGGGCACTTCCCTTCACAGGGACCAAGGCACAGGCCGAGTTTTCCCCAGAAAGGAGCGACAGTCATGGCTGAACTGGTGACCAACTTCTATGTCAACTTTTTCGACTCTCCCTGCGGCAGAATCGCTGTCCTTACCATGGACAACGGTGAGGACTACCGCAAGCCCAACACCCTCGGGGCAAAGGCCTTGGAGAGCCTCAACCGTGCTCTGGACAGAATAGAGGAGGATCCCGAGGTCCGAGCCCTGATAATAACAGGAAAACCCTATATTTTTTGCGTAGGGGCAGATCTTAACGACGCAGGCAGCATCTCCAGCTATCAGCAAGCCTTGGATGCGGGCAGACAAGGCCACGCAGCATTTAAGAGAATTCTAGAGCTTGCTTATCCCACTGTGGCCGCCATAAACGGAGCATGCATGGGCGGAGGTCTGGAAATAGCTCTCCATTGCAAGTACAGGACCATCTCTACGGGTGTGCCTGCAGTGGCCTTCCCGGAGTGTTTCATCGGTCTGGTCCCTGGATGGGGAGGCACCCAGCTCAGCCCCAGACTGGTTGGAATGGAAAACGCCTTGCAGCTGATCATAACAAATCCCCTCAGCCAAAACAGGATGCTCAACGGCCCCCAGGCCTATGATCTGGGACTGGCCGACAGGATCTTTGAGCCCGTGGAGTTCCTGGATGACACCATCAAGTTCACCATGGGTCTGCTTGAGGGCACGCAGAAGGTGGAAAGAAAAAACCCAGACCCCTCAAAGGCCAAGGAAGCCCTGGAAAAGGCCCGAAGCTTCGTCTGGGAGAGAGTCAGAAACGCGCCCAAGGCTCCTTACAAAGCACTGGAACTTCTGGAAGGAAGCCTTCACTGGAGCCTGGATGAGGGATTTTCAAGAGAGACGGAAATCCTGGCAGAGCTTATTGTGTCTGACCAGTTCAAGGCCTCGGTCTACAGCTTTGACCTGATTCAAAGAAGGGTAAAGAAACAGGTGGGGCGGCCTGACACACAACCCGTCCCGGTGTTCAAGGTGGGCCTCATAGGCGCAGGGCTTATGGCTTCTCAGTTGGCAGTGTTATTTCTGAGAAACCTTGGGGTACCTGTGGTAATGAAAGACGTAAAACAGGAATTCCTGGACAAAGGAGTGCAGCACGTAAAAGGGGAGCTGGACAGGCTGGTCCAAAAAAATCGCATGGATCGATCCAAGGCGGATTACCTCCTGAGCCTGCTCCATCCTACCCTGGATTACTCCCCATTTGCTGATTGCAGTCTGGTCCTGGAGGCAGTCTTTGAGCAGATGAATATAAAGCAGAAGGTCTTCGGGGAGGCTGAGGAGGTGGTAGGGGACTCCTGCATTCTGGCCACCAACACCTCTTCCCTCTCGGTGACCCAGATGGCCTCCAAGCTCAAGCATCCCGAAAGGCTAGTGGGCATTCATTTCTTCAATCCTGTGGCTGTGATGCCCCTGGTGGAGGTCATTAGGGCCGCTCAAACCTCGGACACCGCCTTGGTCACGGCCTTCGAGCTGTGCAAGAGGCTTAGGAAAAGTGCGGTCCTGGTGAAGGACTCCCCTGGGTTTCTGGTCAACAGGCTTCTCACGGCCTGGACCGGAGTGGCAATCAAAGCCGCTGATGAAGGCAGCTCCTTCATTGAAGTTGATGAGGCTATAAGGTCCTTGGGCATGCCCATGGGGCCTTTCACTCTCATGGGACTTGTAGGCCCAGCGGTGGGGCTTCATGTGAACCGGGTCATGCATGAGGCCTTTGCAGATCGCTTTCCCGTTAGCCAAAATCTTGTGCGTTTGGTGGAGGCAGGCAAGAAGTCTTTCTACACCCTAACAGAAAAGGGTTTCGGTGAGGATCCAGAGGTGGTGGCTCTATGGCAAAGAAAGGATCCCCCTGTGAAACGCTCACGGGAGCAAATCCTGGAGGAAACCCTGGAGGTGCTCTGCAGGGAATGCCATCTCATTCTTGAGGAAGGAGTAGTAGCCAGCCCAAAGGATATTGACACTGGAATGATCCTGGGGGCAGGTTGGCCCTTTTTCTTGGGAGGAATCACCATGCACCTGGATCAGGCTGGAGTAAGCAAGAAAGTCTTGGGTAGGAACTTCCACGTCTAAGGCGCGGGCGGTGGGGAGGTGATAAACAGAAAAAGCTGAGCTAAACTTTAAAAAGATGTTTCAAGCCTCATGTGCAAGCTCATCTTTTGAGAGATGTTTTGGGAATGATCTTTTTTACATACGGGCTGACTCCTTGGAGACACGGCCGGATTCAGCCCTAATTGCTTATTCTGGATTTCGGCCCCTTTTCTTGGGGGCAGGAACAATAACGGCTGATTCTAGGGGGATACATGGAGGAGCAACAACGACGGGAGAAGGCCAAGCAGGAAGCATCCCTGGCCGGCAGGTGCATGGAAGCCGGGCAATTCCAGGAGGCCGAGCTTCACTGCAGCGCAGCCTTGGAGTTGATTCCTGATGACCCAGAGGTCCTCTTCCTTAGGGGAAGCGCTCGTTTTGCCAAAGGCGAGTTTCAAAGGGCAATGGAGGATTATAGCAGTGTTATATCCTTGGATCCCGGGCAAGCCCGCGCTTTGTACAACAGGGGTGTTTGCGAGGCCAATCTGGGCATGATGGAAGAGGCCCTGCAGGATTACAGCAAGGCCATAGGGCTTAACCCTGATTGGGCCGGAGCTTATGCAGTCAGGGGTTTGGCAAGGTTCTGTCTGGAGCAATATGAAGAGGCCATAAGGGATCTTACCAGAGCCCTTGAGATTCAGCCTCAAATGCCAGATGTGCTCAATGCCAGGGGCCATGCACACCTGGTCTGCGGTGACTATGACCTGGCTCTAGAGGATTTCACCAGGGCCTTGGAATTGGCTCCCAAGTGGGTGGATCCCCTCATGTCCAGAGGTACGGTTCATCTCATCTTGGGAAGGGAACAGCAGGCCATGGAAGACCTGGACAGGGCGATCCAAATGGCCCCGGACCTTCCAGATCTAAGACTTGCCAGGGGATCAGTGTTGGAATCCAAAGGAGAAATGAGCAAGGCCGAAGAGGACTACAGGAAGGCCCTGGAGCTGGAGCCAGGCTCTCCCAGGGCCGCAGGTTTGCTGGCCAGGCTTCTGGCGCGCAAAAAAGAGAATCTTGATGAGGCCTTCCAGTGGGCAGAGGTGGCTGTGGCAGGAGACCCCCAGGACCCCACGGCCTGGGATGCCAAAGCTTGGGCATTGTTTTGCATGGGAAGAACCAGGGAGGCTTTGGCAGCTGCCGAAAGAGCTGTTTCCTTGGACCCTTCGGACAACGACTTACAAAAGCATCTAAAGATAATAAGGAGCGCCTGCACCTGATGAACCCTTTCTAGTGGGCCATTTGTGGAGTTTGTTGGGCTGACCGTATCACTTGTGCTAGTTGAGTTGAAAGTATTTGATTGAGATGATCTCATGGCTTCCACGGATTGATCCTGCCATGGGTGAGAGAACACAAGGCCCCCTTTGCTCAAAAACAAACTGAATCCTGCCCGAGACACCGATGATCTTGCGCTGGGCATTTAGCCCAGATACCATCCTGGATGGTTAAGCTTGGGGGCTATGCCCCCGAACACCCGGTTAATCAAACCATTTTCAGGCCTCCTGGGTGGAAGGAACTCATGATAAAAATCAGGCTGCATTGAATCATGAAGGAGTTCATCCCAGGATATCTTCAGGCTTACCCGGATTCTGACAGCCTTCAGCACGGGTTAAAGATAGGGATTGGTGTCTCTTTCCCTTTGTATGGTGCTCGTAGGTGATGGCCCATAATGGTGGCCCGGATAAACTACTGTATCCCCCGGCAGGCTAAAGAGCCTCCTCTGTATGGAATCCAGCAGGACCTTCCAAGACCCACCCGGCAAATCGGTTCTTCCAACCCCCCCAACAAAAAGGGTGTCCCCTGTGAACACTGCGTGGGGCATGTAAAGGCAGATGCCTCCTGGAGAATGGCCCGGGGTATGGATTACTTGGAGCCGGATCCCTCCTGCTCCAATAAGATCTCCGTCCCTGAGAGTCATATCTGCAGGGGGAGAAGGTATTCCCCCAAACATCTGGAACATGGAAGCAGGTTGTTGGTGCATCCAGGAGGCGTCTGCCTCGTGGATGAGTATGGGAGCCCCTGTCAACTGCTTCATCCGTGCGTTGCCCATCACATGGTCTACGTGCCCGTGGGTGTTGATGATCTTGCTGATTTTCACACCCAGCCGATCTGCCTCGGCCAATATCTCATCCGAACCTGCAGCAGGATCTATCACCACAGCCTCTGCGCTTTCCAGATCACCCACAAGGTAAGCAAAAACAGCCATCTGGCTCACCAAGAACTGTCTGATTACCGCTTGCGCCATCCGCACATCCCCCTTTTCTTATAGTCATTAACTCATCTTCACAATTTCCCAAGACTAAGAATCTCACCGCTGAAGAACTCTTTTAAGCCTTTGACAAAAATGCTTCTGAATCTGATTTGCCCCTAGGATCAGAACCCGACTAATATTGATGGTTCCATCAAACTCCAAATCCTGCAATCATCACTCATGAAATAATAAAGTCCAGACCTTAGGCTCCATCAAGGCATGCCCTCAAGGCTACCTGAAAGCTGCTCCAAAGTGGTTATTTTGTGCCTGATCATGTAGTCCCTTAAGGAAATCAAGACCTCCTGGTAGAGCCGCGGATTTCCAAAGGCTCCGGAACCCACCTGCACCGCCTTTGCACCTGCGATCAAGTATTCCAAAGCATCCCTTCCGGATGCCACTCCCCCACAAGCTATCACCGGCACAGGCGCCGCTGCCGCCACTTTCCACACCCGATAAAGTGTCAGTGGCCTGATGGCAGGGCCCGAGAGTCCTCCGGTACCAATGGAAATACGGGGTCTTCTCTTCTCCACATCCACGGCCATGCCCAGGTAAGTGTTGGCCACGGTCAAAGCATCGCAGCCTGCCTCCCATGAGGCCTGCGCGGCCTCAAGGGGCTCCACCCCGTCAGGAGTCAGCTTTACCCAAAGGGGCATAGATGTCTCTGCCCTCACCCTCTTGACCAGATGGTGCAGTGTCTCAGGATCTCGACCAAAGGCCACTCCGCCTTTCTTGACATTGGGACACGAGACATTCAGTTCCAGACCCACTATCCCCTGCTCATGGCCCAGCCGGGAAGCCAGCCTCGCGTATTCCTCCTCGGTCTCACCGAAAACATTAACTATGACTCTTAGACCCGATTCTTTCAACAAGGGTAGATGTTCCCCCAGAAAAACTTTCAAACCAATGTTTTGTAACCCAATGGAATTGAGCATGCCGCAGGGGGTCTCCACTATCCTTGGGGGCGGATTCCCGGGGCGAGGCTCCAGTGAAATGCCTTTGGTGACCAGGGCTCCCAGCTGATGGACATCAATGCCTGGCAGCCTTTCTGTACCATAGCCAGCCGTGCCCGAGGCTGCCAGCACGGGATTGGGCAATGTTAGCCCTCCCAACCGGCACCTTAGGTCTGGGGCCGCATCGTGCATTTGTTCAATCCCACTCTATTTCTTCAGCCCTGAAAACCGGACCTTCCTGGCAGGCTCTCACATATCCCCTGGATCCCGAGAGTCTCACCGCACAACCCAAACAGACACCCACTCCGCATGCCATGGGAGTCTCTACGGAGATCTGGCAAGGCAATCCTTTGCTGGAAGCCCACAGGGCAACCTGCCGCAGCATTTCCCACGGGCCGCAAGCAAAGACCTCTGTACCTGCACGCAAAAGACTGTCCTGCTCATGCTTCAGGAGCTCCAGGACCGTTCCATGGAAACCCTTTAGCCCGTCCTGGCTGGCCAGCATGACCCTGGCTCCCATCCTGGACATCTCCTCGCCGCACCACAGCTGATTCCCTGAACGAGCTCCCACCAAGGCCCAGGAATCCAAGCGGAGCTTTGGGGGCAACCCTTCAAGCAAAGATATTAAAGAAGCGGCACCTATGCCTCCTCCCAGCAGCAGAGGAAAACCACCAGTGTCAAATTCCCAACCCCTGCCCAGTGGGCCCAGGACCTGCAGCTCCTCCCCCAGAGGCATCCGGGCCAGGCGAGCGGTCCCTTTGCCCACCACTTGGAAGAGGATCTCTACTCGATCCCCGCCGCAAGATGCTTGCGGCCCTCTCCTGAGCCAGCTGAAAGGTCTGGGCAGAAAAGGGTCGGCCTCTTCTCCAATCTTGAGCATATAAAACTGCCCTGGCCTGGCCTCATGGGATATCCCTCGAGCCGCCAGCCCCAGAAGAAAAGCCCCAGGCTGCACCTCTTGGAGCAGATCAATCTTTGCTCGGCACACTCTCATCGCCGGATCCCAATTCCAACTCCATGAGAAGGGCATCCTCCCCCGTATCTGTGTAGTAGCGGGGCCTTCGCCCAACTTTCCTGAATCCCTTTGATGAATACAAGGATTGAGCCGCCAGGTTGGATTCCCTTACTTCCAGGATCACCCGCAAGGCCCTAGAAATCCTGGCTTGCTCCACCACCTCTTGGATAAGATCCTTGGCAATCCCCCGCCCTCGTGCCTTGGGATGAGTTGCCAAATTCATCAGGTGTACTTCTGAAGCTACAAACCACGCACAAATATATCCAAGCAGTTCTTTGCTCATCCCTGAACAGGATTCCGCCACCAGGCATCTTGAAAGAGGATTTCCCAACTCCTCTAAAAACATCTTTTCGGACCAGGGCGACAAGAAGCAAGCCCTTTCTATTTCCATGACCTGGATCAGGTCACCCTCTTGCATGCTTCTCAAGCTCCAGGCCTTGGTTGCACATTTCTCAGGGGACTCAGGGGTTGCGCTTCTGAAGGATCTCATTTGCCAGATTGACATGTTTGCGGCCATAGGAGGCCACAAACTGCGCCAGCTCCTTTAGGTTCTTTCCCTCGCGATAGTTGCCCAAAGCGATCATCATGGGCAGATTCACCCCGGTGACCACCTCCACCGTCCCCTCTTGGAGAAATGAAAGGCTTAGGTTAGATGGCGTACCACCGAACATGTCTGTCAGGATCAGGACCCCCTCACCTCGATCCACCTTGCGGATGGCAGCCCCAATTCTCTTTCGCAACTCCTCGTTCATTTCGTTCATCTGAACAGAAAGGGCTTCCATGGCCTCCACGGCCCTGTCCTCTCCCACTATGAGACGGGTGGCCTTAAGCAGTTCACCAGCCAGGTCGCAGTGGGTTACTATGACCACTCCCACCATTGTCTGTGCCCCTCATTCCTTGTGAATATCTCTATGGTGCAGGTTGACGCTGTAATGCAGCCCGCGGAAAAAGCAAGCAAGCCTCTCGGCTATGGCTACAGACCTGTGCCTACCACCTGTACAGCCCACCGAAACCGTCAGATAAGTCTTGCCTTCCTTCACGTAAAATGGCAGCAGCCATTCCACCAGATCCTGAAGTCTCTTGATAAACTCCTGAGTCTCCGCCCTCTCCAAGACAAAATTGGCTACAGAAGGATCCTGTCCTGTCCTCTCCTTCAAGCCCTCCACAAAGTAAGGATTGGGCAGGAATCTCACATCCATGACCAAGTCGCTGTTGGAGGGCACACCGTAGCGGAAACCGAAGGACTGCACCATAATCTGAAGCCTCCTGGAGGCAGGGGATCGCATATGTTGCTCTATGGCCTCTTTGAGCTGATGCACATTGTATGAAGAGGTGTCTATGATCAAATCCGACATGTTCCTTAGTTCAGCCAGTAGACTTCTTTCCTTCTGGATTCCTTCCAGCAGGGTCATACCCTTGGCCAAAGGATGAGTGCGTCTGGTCTCACTAAAACGCCTTATCAAGACTTGGTCTTCGCAATCCAGAAAAAGAACCTCTATCTGGTATCCTTGGGAGCGCAGATCCCTGATGATGCCCGGAGCCTCCTCCAGAAACTCCCCGGCCCTTATGTCTATTACCACCGCCACCTTGCTGATCTCAGAAGAAGATGAAATGCGAAGCTCCAAGAACTTGGGCAAGAGAACTATGGGAAGGTTATCAAGGCAAAAAAAGCCCAGGTCTTCAAGGGCCTTTATGACCGTGGTCTTGCCCGAACCAGACAGGCCAGTCACCACCAGGATGGGAAGTTGCTTCATGTCCTAACAGCGCCCAGAAGACGGCGTTGGATCTTGCGGTCAAGGCTCCTGATGGGGCTTCGGCCGCTCACCTTCAAGAGATGATTCCTTACAGCCACCTCCAGTAAGATGGCTATGTTCCGGTTCAGGCTCACGGGCATTCTCAAAAGCGGAAGATCCCTATCCAGCAAAGTGAAGGTACGGCGCACCAGACCGGTCCTGTCCTCGTCCTTGAACTGCTCCCACTCCAATAACTCCACCACCAGATCCACCTGGCTTTCCTCCATTACCGAGTCCGGCCCGAACAAATCCATTATGTTGAGAATCCCCAGGCCTCTCACCTCCATGTGATGGCGGATGAGTTCCGGACTTCGACCCCTGACTTTTCCCTGTGGATCTATGAATAGCTCCACAAAATCGTCGGCCACCAGGCAATGCCCTCTATCAATGAGGTCCAAGGCACATTCGCTCTTGCCGATCCCGCTTTTGCCTATTATGAGAACACCCAGATCGAAAACCCTTAGCAACACACCCTGTATGTGCAGGGGAGGGCCCAAAAGCTCCTTGAGGAGCTTGCCCATTTCCCGCTTCAGCCTGGTGCCGGAAAGAGAACTGGAAAAAAGAGGAATTCCGCTGGTTTGAGACAGAGCAACAAGCTCTTCGGGGCAAGCAATGGAGCCTTCCAAAATGAGGCAAGGCACCTCCATGAGGGTTAACTCTCTCAACAGGGCTCGGCGCCTGCCTGGGGAAACACCTCTCAGGACTTCCAGTTCGGTGGTCCCTAGGATCAGGGGTCGGTTGGCCCCGAGTTTAATGCCTTGATGCCCCAAGGCCTTTCCTGGACGCAGAACCTTCCACGAAGAAATCGTTCGGCCCAACCCGGCCAAGCCCCCCAGCGGCCTTAGACCCAGGGGTTCCCTGCCCTTCCTAAGCAGATCCTCCACGTGGATGGAGTGCATGGGATGTCTCCCCGCAAATTGCCGGCCACCTCAACCGTACTTCTGATCCTCCTCCAAGAGAGCCTCATAGATATCATCCACACCTTTGGCCCCCATCAAGACCTTGCGGAATTGCCCGTCCTTGAAAAGCCTTGAGATACGGGCCAAGGCCTTGAGATGGGCCCCAGCCGAATCCTCAGGGGCCACCAGGAGGAAAAAAAGATGGGCCGGCTTTCCGTCCAAGGATTCAAACTCCACTCCCCTGCTGCTGCGTCCAAAGGCCGCTATCAAGGAATTGAGACCGGGGATCTTTCCGTGAGGGATTGCTACACCGTCTCCGATGCCAGTGCTGCCAAGTCTCTCTCTCTCCATCAAGACCTGCACCACCCGATCCAAATCCATGACTTCACTGGGCAAGACAGCAGTCATCTCTTGAATTACTTCCTGCTTTCCGGTGGATTTGAGCTCGGCAATGACTCTTTCACGTCTCAAGATATCTGCTATTTTCATTCAAGTTACCTGTTCACGGTTCTGTTTTGCTTGGAACAAAAAAGCTGGGACTCCCCAGAACACCTACCCCTCGGGCTTGATCAGGCCCAGATTCCCATCCTTTCGCCTGTAGAGAACATTTACCTGCCCTGTATTGGAATCTGTAAAGACCACAAACTCGTTATCCGTAAGGCGCATCTGCATGACGGCCTCCTCCACGGACATGGGTTTTGCGAAGACGTTTCTGCTTACTATTACTTGCGGCTCTCTTCCTTCCTCCTCTGCCTCCCCTGCAATCACCTCCATTCTGAAGCGCCATCCCCTGTCCTCGTTGCCCTCTTTGTACTGTTTAAACTTTTTCTTTTGCTTCTTGAGCTGCCTCTCCAGGTTATCCACAACAGCATCAATGGCCGAAAGAAAATCCACTGTCTCCTCCTCCCCAGCAACTGACAAGCCATCGGCTCTCAAAAGCACCTCCACCCGGTGCCTGTGCTTTTCCTGGGTACAAACCACCTGCACGTCCATGGGTACATCCACATACTTCTCCAACCTTTGGAGTTTCTCCCGGGCGTAATTCTTTATTTCCTCGTCGGAGTCCATGTGCCTGAAAGTAAAAGAACATTGCATGATCTCACCTCTCTGTGCAAATGTGCTGAAAATATCTTTGGCTGACCTGCCAATCGCCGAATCAGTATTTCTTCCTCCTACGGTTGGAGGGCAACACACCCAATTCGGTTCTGTACTTGGCCACCGTGCGGCGGGCTATGTGAATCCCTTGTTTGCCTAATATTTCTACGATCTCCTGGTCGCTGAGAGGATTGTGGGGCTGCTCTTTCTGGATCAAGCGCTTGATCTGCTCTTTGACGCTCTGAGATGCTATTGCCTCGCCGTCGGACTTGGAAATGCTGCTGTTGAAGAAGAACTTCAGCTCATAAAGACCCTGGGGGGTGTGCGCATACTTGTTGGTAACAACCCTGGAAATAGTGGACTCGCTCAATCCCGTGTCCACTGCCACATCCTTCAGGACAAGAGGGCGCAGATAATCTATCCCACGGTCCAAGAACTCCCTCTGGAAGCGCATGATGCTCTCCGTGACCTTGTAAATGGTCCTTTGGCGCTGATGGATGCTTCGGATGAGCCACAAGGCCGAGCGCATCTTCTCCTGTATATAGGACCTGGCTTCCCTCGGCAAATCCTTGTTGGACAGGGAACGAACATAGAAGGGGCTCACTCTGAGTTTAGGAAGCCCGTCTTCGTTGAGCACTATCACATACTCCCCCTGAAACTTGAACACAAAGACATCTGGAGTGATGTACTGGGCATCCTCCGTGGCATAAAGGCGACCGGGTTTGGGCTCCAGCCCTCGAATCCAATCCACTGCCTGGGCCACCTCGGCCACCGTGGCCCTGAGCTTCTTGGCTATTTGAGGTATGCGGTTGTTCTCAAGATCCTTCAAGCATTCCATTATTATTCGTTCGGCCAAGGTGCCTTTCATCCCCATATGACGCACCTGAATCAGAAGGCACTCACGCAGGTCCCTTGCACCGATGCCGGGAGGGTCAAAATCCTGCACTCGAAGCAGAACCTCTTCCACCTCCTCAACAGTGGCCTGGCATTGGGAAGCCAGGCTCTCCAAATCAGTCTGCAAATAGCCGTCTGGGCTGAGGTTGCCGATTATCTCAAGGCCTATCCTTCTAGCCTTGCCTTCCAGGTCGGACAAACGAAGCTGCCATATGAGGTAATCTGTAAGGCTCTCAGGTCTGGAAAGAGTTTGCTCCAGGGAGGGCCTTTCATCCTCATCCTCATACTGGGGCAGCTCATGATATGGAACGGTCGGGTAATCCCATGGGATCTTCTCCAGGGAGAATTCTTTGGCTGTCTCCCTGGGGACCTTAAGCCCAGCAGGCTCACTAGAATGGGAGTCCCATTCTTCCTCTGGCAAGCCCACCATGTCTTCCAAAACAGGGTTTTCCCGCAGCTCTGTCTGGATGGCGTTGTTTAGCTCCAGCCTGGGCATTTGCAAGATTTTCAATGCCTGCTGCAGCTGTGGAGTCATTATGAGCTGCTGAGTCAAACGCAGCTGTTGTCTTATCTCCAAAGCCATTGAGGGATGCCACCCCCAAACTCTTACATTTATTAACCAACCCGCAAGATCTTGATTATAGCACAAGCCCGGGGGCCCACAAGGGTGGGGCTGCCTCCACGGGGTCAGACCCCATTGATCAGTGAAATCGATTCATTGGAGGAACCCCCAGGACCTCAGGGGGGCCTCTCAACAGAACTCTTTGAGCAGAGGCACCTCATCACACTCGGGAAATTTCACACAATGGATGCAGTCGGCCCATACTTTCTGGGGCAGTTGTGCCTTTTCCACCCTCTTGAAACCCATTTTCTCAAAATAAGCAGGCACGTAGGTGAGCACAAATATTCGGCACACTCCCAAACCAAGGCCTTCTTCAATGGAAGCCTGGGCCAACCTCCTACCTATGCCCTTACCCCTCCAACTCTCCACAACGCAAAATGATCGAAGCTCTGCCAGATCCTCCCACACCACGTGCAGGGCGCATACCCCCAGCAGAGAATCCTGTTCCTCCCAAACGTAGAACTCTCGAATATGGGCATATATGTCCCACAGGGGCCTAGGTAAAAGCAGACCCTGTGCAGCATATGTTTCCAATAGCCGGTGAATTTCCCTGGCGTCTTTGACCGTGGCCTTGCGCAGCTCTCCCATTCAGTTACCTGCCTTCTCCAGAAGCTCCCTTGCGTGAGCCCTTGCTTTTGAACTTATCAGCTTTCCCCCCAACATCCGGGAAAGTTCTTCCACCCTGCCCTCTCTATCCAGAGTCAATACCGAAGTGATGGTCCTTTCCCCCTTTATGAATTTGCTCACCTGAAAATGATGCTGGGCAAAACATGCCACCTGGGGAAGATGGGTGACACATAAGACCTGATGTGATCTTCCTATAAATGCCAGTTTTTCCCCCAAGGCATGGGCCACTGCCCCCCCGATTCCCGCATCTATCTCATCCAATATCAAGGTAGGCACCCTTTCGGCCTCTGCCAAGACTTTTTTCATGGCCAGCATGATTCTGGAGAGTTCCCCGCCTGAGGCGATTTTCCACAGAGCTCTGGGAGGCTCCCCCACATTCATGGAAAGCCTGAACTCCACCTTGTCCATTCCTCTTGGACCAGCATACAGACCTTCCTGTTCCAACAAGACCCCCTCTTCAAGCTGGCTCACCAAGACTTGAAAGACCGGTCTATCAGCTCCAAGATCTTGCAGTTCTCTCTGCACACCCAGGGCCAAGCGCTGGCCGGCCTCCTGCCTTGCCTGGCTTAAGCTTTTCCCCATATGACAGAGTTTAATTTCCAAATCTTTCATCTCTGATCTGAGTCGTGCCAGAGTCTCCTCCCCCAGATCCCCTTTCCTGAGCCGCTCTTCCAAATCCTTTTCCAGATCCAGTATTTCCTCAACATCAGCCCGGTATTTCCTGCGCAACCTCTGGATTTCCTCCAAACGTTCTTCCACCTGAGTCAACCTGCCCTGGTCACATTGAATCCTTCGGGCCTTATCCCTGATTCCATTTACAGCTTCTTCCAGCTGAACCTCAGCGGTTTTGAGATCTTTTACTATATCTTCCAAGAACGGAGCCACGACCACCAGCTGTTCCAGCTCCCTGATGGCCATCTGCACCCGCTCCAAGGCAGAACCCCTTTCTCCGTACAGTCCCTCTTGGGCCCTTCCCAAGGCTTTCTGAACTCTCTCGGCATTGAGAAGAAGAGCTTTTTCCTGCTCTAGACTCTGCGCCTCGCCGGAGACCAGTCTTGCTTGTCTTATCTCCTGGAGCTGGAACTCCCAAAGCTCTCTTTTGCTTTGGGCCTCTTTTAGCTGGGTCTCTGCCTCCGAAATCCTTTTGCCCAGGGCGATCCAATGGTTCCAGAGATTTTCCCAGCTTGCCCTGAGCCCCATGAGCCTGCCATGTTCGTCCAGGAGATCCAAATGTCTTTCAGGCTGGAGCAGACCCTGGTGCTCATGCTGTCCGTAAATGTTCACCATGTCTCTCAAGAGCTCTCCCAAAAGAGGCAATGTGCAAATCTGACCATTGATGTAAGCCCTACTGCGGCCCAATCTCGTCAAGGTACGCCGGACCACTATCCCGTCTTGTACTTCAAATCCCTTCTGCCTCAATCGGTTCACAGCCTTGGAATCCCCCCAAAGCCGGAAAAACCCCTCCACAGAAGCCTCTTCAGAGCCCTGTCTGATCATCTCCACCCCTGCCTTCGCGCCCAGCAGGAGTTGTATGGCCCCTATGAGAATTGATTTTCCGGCCCCGGTCTCTCCCGTAAGCACGTTCAACCCTGGCCCGAATTCCACCACCAGGTCATCTATGATGGCCAGGTTTCTTATGTGCAAAGACTCCAGCATGGCCCACACCATTTTGAGGCTATTGCCTATCCGGGATTCTTCTTAGAAGCCCTTGATCCATATTAACCGCACAAACTGCTTCATGCTGAGTTTTTCGCAAATCCCTCGGACCGATACTGCCTTTCAAAGCCCCAGGCACCCTAGGCTTGCGAGCTAGGGGCTTCCCCTCATCTCTCTCCCCAACGCAACTTGCTTCTCAGCACTTCATAGAAGCTACGATGGGGCGATTTTATAAGGGACAATCTATGCGGGCTAGTACGAACTTCCAGAACGTCCCCCTCTACAACCCTGTAACCCACCTGGCCGTCAAAGGTCAGATATACCTCTGCTCCGTGAACGGATCCGAGGAAAACCCTGATGGTTCGATCCTCCGGCAGGATGATGGGACGATTGGTGAGAGTATGGGGACAAATGGGGGTCAGTATTATACAGCCAAGGGCCGGATGTACTATGGGGCCCCCTGCGGAAAGGTTGTAGGCTGTTGATCCTGCTGGGCTGCTTATTATTAAGCCGTCTGCTTTAAAGGTAGTCAGATAACTCTCATCGATGTAAGTCTCCAAATCTATGATCCGCGCCAGTACCCCTTTGTTTACAACCACATCGTTTAGGACCCTCTGGCTTGCAACCTTTTTCCCTTCCCGCCACACCTCTGCCTCCAGGAGGCTTCTTTGGGTAATGGTTGTCTGTCCTTCCAGCACCCTTTCCAACACTTGGAACATCTCCTCCAAGGCCACTTCTGTCAGGAAGCCGAGTCCCCCAGCATTCACCCCCAACAGGGGCACCTGGCTCCCGGCCAAAAGACGTGCCGCACTAAGCAGGGTGCCATCACCGCCCAATACCACCAGCAAGTCCACCCTCGAAGGGAGCTCTTCCCTGGGGCATCCCACCAGTAGGCCCGAGCAAACCGCCAGATCCTCTTCCACCAGGCACTCCACTTTCCTAACTCCAAGCCACTCCACCAGTTGTTCAGCCGTGCGAACCACCAGATCAATACGCTTTTTCCCCACCACACCAACGGTTCGAACTTCCAATTTTGCGCCTCCCTCAGGACAGGTCTATGTCTTATCACAAGGCTCCGGAGGGTGTCAAAGTCCGCTTGACCCAACCGGCCATAGGAGATCAAAATGAGCAACGTCTCGACGCTGTGCGAATACAAAACAGAATTGCCAATCCCTTTGGGCGGTGTTCATAGTTGCGGGAGTTGTTGAAGTGGCCTCTTTGCTTCAGAGGGTCTTTAGGGTCTATCCAGAAGAATGGCGCCTTTTGGTATGGGTGACCCTCATCCAACTGGCCATGCGGGTCAGCTCCGTACTGGTGAACAACTACTCCCAGACCGCTTTTCTAAAAAGATTCGGGGTGGAGCACCTCCCCACCGTGTTTCTCGTAGAGTCCATCTTAACCTTCCTGGTAATCAATGCGGTGGGGGTTCTCATGGGGAAATATAGAACCCTTCCCGTGTTCACTGGTCTCCTTATTTTCTTTGGTCTGTGTGTGGCAGCCATCCGCCTGATGATCCCCCTGGACATTCCTCTTATCTATCCCATTCTTTTCATTCTCAAGAGCCAGGCCATCGGGACCCTGCCCATACTTTACTGGGACATCTTAAACGATATGTTCACCACCAGGCAGTCCAAGCGGCTTTTCACCCTTATCACAGCAGGCGGAATCTTGGGCACCACTTTGGGGAGCGTTTTTACAGGAAATGTGGCTCGTTGGCTGGGGGTGGACAATGTGCTCTGGGTTTTTGTGGTTGGCACTTTCTTGGCTGCTGCTTTGAACCAGGGAACCGAGAGGGTGCTCGGAACTCCCCTAGAACCTCGCACGGACAGACGCCGCAAGAAGAAAAAGCCGAAATTCTCTGAAACCATTGCAGAAGCTCGTATGTTTTGGAAGCAGTCGCCTTTTTTGCGTTACATGGTTCTTCTGGTGGCAATACCCAACATGGTTCTCCCGATACTTACCTACCAATTCAATGTGGTTGTGGACATAACCTACGGAACAGAACAGGATACGCTTCACTTTTTAGGGCTGTTTCGAGGTGTCTCCAATGCGTTGATTTTCGCCTCTCTTCTTTTCTCCGGAAGGCTTCTGAGCCGCTGGGGAGTCCCCAACGGTCTTCTTTTACATCCCATCAATTATCTGCTGGCATTTGTTGCCTTGATGCTTCGCTTTGACATCCTGGCAGCCATGTACGCCAGGTTCAGCACAGAGGTTCTCAAGACCGCCCTTAACAATCCTGCCAGAGCCATACTCTACAACTTTTTCCCCCCTCATACGCGGGCCATGGTGAGGGTGTTCCTGCGAGGGACTGTGGTGCGCTCCTCTGATCTGGCCGGCTCGGGGCTGCTCATGGCCCTCAAGGGCATTGTGCCACCGCAGTTCTTATCCCTGGTGGCAGCTCCCCTTGTGGGCCTCTGGATATTGACCAGCTTCCTGATCCGCCGAAATTACCCAAGCATGCTAGTCAAAGTGCTCTTGGAGAGGCAAATAGACTGGGAGCGCTTGGAGCAGATAGATCTAAGAGCAGTGGGACAGGACACCAGAAGCGTAGAGGCCCTGCGGGAGCGGCTCAAGGATCCCAGGGAAGAGGTGACACTGCTTTGTGCCGAGCTGTTGTCCTTGGTGAAGCCGCCTGGATGGGCCCGCTGGGTGGTGGAGGCCTTGCCCGGAAGGTCCCAAGGTCTCCGGAAAAAACTCCTGGCAAGCCTGCCCCAGGATGAGAGCACCCTGGAGGTGATCTCCCTTATGGAAACCATGCTGGCTCGCTCGGATTCCCAACTTTTGGGCGATCTGTTGGAAGCTATTGCCCGTCTGGCCCCTGATTCCTCCTACCCCATCTTCCAACAATATCTGAACCACAGTGATCCTGAGGTCAGGATACAGGCCATGGCCGGAATCCTGGCAGGGAGGAGTCAGGAAGGGATTTCAGAGTGCCGGCGGCTCATGAGGGAGCTTTTGGACTCGGGGCAGGGCCCCAAGATCCAGCTGGCCCTGGAGGTCTTGGCCAGGAGTGCTGATCCAAGCTTCTCCCGAGAGGTTCAAAGGTGGGCAAGTTCTGAGGATCCAGAGCTTCGCAGCCTGGCCTTAAGAGCTTTGGCTCGCAGTTGTGATCCCGAGCTGCTGGAATTGGCTGGCCAGGCCATGAGGCACCCCAACGAAACAGTAAGAAGAGCTGCAGCGGAGATGATGGCTTCCTGCGGTGAAAAAGTTCCTGCGGCCACATGGATATCCTTGATGGGAGATGAAGACCCTCAGGTGCGAAGCAGGGCGCGGCAGGCTGTGAGGGGAAGAGCTGATGCGGCTCGGGAGTTGATAATCGCCTTGGCTTCCCCATCCAGAAGGGTGCGGGAAGAGGCCTTAGTGCTCTTGGATGAAATGGAAGCCAAGCCTGTGGAGGTTTCCCAGTTTGTAAAGCAGCAGATCCAAAGGGCTTACACGCTGATAGCAGCGGCTTTGTGGGTTAGAGCCTCAGGAGGGGGACTCTCTGCCGATTTATTGAGCCAACATCTTTTGGAGACAAGCCGTTCTGTACAGGAGACCGTCTTGAGGGTCATAAGCGTTCAAGGAGGGGGCGAGGGCATGCATGTGCTTCTCAGGGCCCTGGGCTCCACAGAACGCAGGGAGGTGGAAGATGCACTGGAAGCTCTGGAGAGCTTTCTCAACCCTAGAGTCAGAAAACTGCTGATACCCCTCCTGGAAAACATACCCCTTGAAGAAAAACTCTCCTTGGCGCGAAAGCGTTTGAAGATCCCTGATCCTAAGCGGATCTCTGAGAAGGAACTGGCCTCTCTTCTCCGGGCCGAGGAGGACCCGGTCACCTGGGCCTTGGCCGTTTACTTCTTTGGGGAGATGAAAGACCAGCCCATGGATAGAGACACGCTTCGGGCCTTTTTCCCGGAAAGTGATCCTATGGTGCGTGAGGCTTACCTCAGCCTGAGTGAGGCTGAGTTGCCATCCAGTGCTCTGAGAGGGGAAGGGAGGTCTCTCAGCCTCATGGAAAAAGCCGACTACACACGACAGGTGCCCATTTTCTCCTCTTTGTTGGTTAGGGATCTCTTTGCAGTTGCAGGGATAATGGTCGAATGCTTTTGCAGGCCTGGGGAGGCGGTGGTAAGTGAGGGGGAGCCTGGAGAAGCCCTTTACCTTGTGGTAAGAGGCGAATTCCAGGTTCTCAAAGCCATGGGAGAGGGCGAGCCTTTGCCCATAGCCAAGATAGGCCCCAGGGACTTCTTCGGAGAGATGGCTCTGTTTGATCACGGGCCCAGATCCGCCACCGTGAGGGCGGATTCCAGAGATGGGCTTTTGCTCAGGCTGGAGGGAAATGCCTTTCACAGGCTCATGGCAGAGCATCCTGGAATTCCCATTGCCATATGCGCTGAGCTGAGCAGGCGCATGAGGGCCCTTCATCAAAAGCTGAGCTACGGTGAAACCCATTAGTCCACATTGGCCCCTTTTTGTGACCCGCATTGTTCACAAGCAGTGAAAAATTAGAGATAGACTGATGATATCTTCTCGTCAATGGTTTTTTGCTCCAAGGCAGCCTGATTTTCCCGGTCTGGTCCTTTTCCACTGTGTGCTGAAAATGGGAAAATGTACCGTGGTTTGGGGCACAATGCCCAACCTCACCCATTCTGGGAATAATCTGTGCTAGTCCAGCTCTCTTACCAGTCTGAAACCAGTGGTGTTGTATCTGCTGGCCGGATGAGCCCAGGTGCGATTGGCCGAGCGGCCAAAGGTAGCGTATTTGAACCAACTGCCGCCCCGCCTTACCTTGAAGGTGCCTTGTGCAGGGCCCTGGGGATCGGTTACCTCATCCTGGGGATAAGGCCCGTACCAATCCTGGCACCACTCCCATAAGTTGCCGTGCATGTCGTAAATTCCCCAAGGGTTTGGAGCATAGGAGCGAACAGGGGCCGGAGAACCAGCCTTGAGGCCCCTGGCCAAGACCTCGTTGAGACATCTGGCCAATCCTCTTCTGGGATTGTTGCTGAACATGCCTTTTGTGCAATCAGGAGAATCTCCCCAGCTAAAGGCGGATTTAGTTCCTGCCCTGCATGCATACTCCCATTCAGCCTCTGTGGGCAGTCTGTAAATACCCTCTCCCCTTTTGTTGAGAGCCTCCAAGAATCTGGCCACATCGTTCCAGGAGACCCTCTCCACTGGACAGTTGTCCCCGCAGTCCTTGAAGAAAGAAGGATTGGAGCCCACCACTGCCCTCCACTGGGCTTGGGTTACTTCTGTTTCTTGCATGAAAAAGCCAAGACTCAGTCTCACCAGATGGGGAGTCTCATCAGGGTTCCTGAATTGCTCTTTCTCCGGGCTGCCCATGATGAAGCTTCCCGGAGGGATCTTTATGAAGTCCATGCCCAGCGAATTCGTAAATCTATTTTTTTCCAATCTGCTTTCCTCTGCAGCGCCCACTGGGGGAAACATCATTACTAGACACAAGATCATGAGTCCAACTATTGCCAGTTCTTTTCTTGACCCCTTCTCCATCTCACTTCCCGCCCTAAAAGAAATAAACGAGGCTTGGATTTCGAGAGCTAATCCATCAAATCCTGCCCTCTCACTAGGTACTTTTCTTCGGCTTTCTTTGCGAGGGTTCCAAGCCTTTTGTCATCTTGTAAGACACATTTTACTTGGATTCTCCCCAATCACCTGCGACTGCCAAACCCACAGGAAAGCGCGAAAGTACATCGCCCACATAGAGCAATCTGTGCTTTTCTTTGACTTGAGTCGCTCCGAGAATTTCCTGCCATGAGCTCGGGGCCTCTTCTGGAAGCAGGATAGCAGTGTCCAACCAGACCTTCTTTCCTAAAGGAAACTCCGGAGCTGTTACCACCTGTGTCAGCAGTCGCGGAGCCACCACTATAGCCCATTTTTCTTTCCATCTCCTGGCAAAGCAAACCAACCTGGCACGCCAGGTGCCTTGACTCTCCAAGGGGATATACTCCCCATCTAGGAAGAGCTTGGAATTGGCCTGTCTAAGTACCAAAACCTTGTGGATGAGAAACATCTTTATGCGTCCGTCTTCTTTGTTCTCCCGGAGTTCCCGGATAAGTAACTCTGGGTCCTCTCTTGCAATCCGCTCCCTTATCTCTGACAGATATTGCTTCCTCAACTGGAAGTCAATTGGCCGACGGTTGTCCGGGTCTACCAGGTTCAAATCCCAAAGCTCGCTCCCCTGGTAAAAATCCGGCACCCCAGGTGCAGTCATCTTTAGCAAAGCCTGAGATAAAGAGTTCAAAACACCATAGTGCGCAATTCTCTTTTGGAACGGCAAGAAAGAAGTCAAAAACGGATTCTGCTCGCTGGGCTCCATGATTTTGTCTAAGAAGCCAAGGAATGCAGCTTCGTACTCTTCGTCCGGCTTTAGCCAGGCCGTGTGCACCTTGGCTTCCCTGACAGCCTTCACGAAATATTTCTTTAGCCTCTCCAAGAAATCCGGGATCTCTCTCTCAAAAAAAGGAAAAGCTCCTATCAAGGTCTGATAAAGGAAGTACTCATCGTTTCTATCCGGAACGGGCCTTTTTTTCACCTGTCCTTTTTTACTGGAATTGATTCGACTCCAGGCTAGAACATGTTTTTCCCACTGATCCGGAATCTCCGATAAAACATTGAGCCTTGCCCTCACGTCCTCCCCTCTTTTTGTATCGTGGGTGGAGGTTGCATTCAATGAGTAGGGCCATAGCCGAAAACGTCTGGCCAAAAAGTCATGAAATTCATGCACAGAGACACCGAATCTCTCAGGAAAGCCCCCTACTTCATTGAGGGAAACGAAACGGTTATATACGTAGAACGCCGTGTCTTCCAGCCCTTTGGCCATCAGAGGGCCGGTGAGCTGTTGGAGACGCATTACGAAATGCCATCCTTCTTCCTTGTTTTCTTGGGAAGCCTCCTGTCCCCAATCCTGCAAGAGGAACCTTTGAATGAAAAGAAGCTCATGAGAAAGGGCAGGATTGGACTCCAAAGCCCTTTCTATTGCCCAACGCACGTACTTTTCAGCGCTCGCAGACGAGTTGCCAGGACTCATGTAGGTCCGATAGACCGGGAAGTGTGCCATGAGCTCCACCAAGGCACGTCTCAGTCCGTAGAGGGTAAGATCGCTGCCAGACCGCATTCTACTGCAGGCCCCTTTTAGCAAGCGTGCTAGATTGTCAATGTCTCCGGCCATGTGCTTTCCTGTAATGAGCCTCTTTTTATCGCAAACCAATGCAGCATACTCCACGTCCATGCCTGAGAAGTTTCTGTATAGCTTGTCCATCACAGCACAGTTTTCACTGTGGCAAAACAAACCATTGAGCATGTTCAAAAAGTCGTAACCTGTGGTGCCCTGGATAGGCCAGGACTTTGGAATTTCTTCATCAAAGGCCAGGATCTTCTCCACCACCACAAAGGCCCCTTGCACTTTTTCGCGAAGCCTAAGCAGATACCTTTCTGGATCGTAAAGTCCGTCCAAATGATCAACTCTCAGCCCCGTGATCTGACCGTCTTTGAGCAACCCCAAACAAAGCTCATGTACTTTTTCGAAGACCTGCTCTTGTTCCACGTGCAGGCAGATGAGATCATTTATGTTAAAAAACCTTCTGTAGTTTATCTCCTCGGAGGCAACCTTCCAGAATGCCAGCCTGAAGAATTGCTCTGCCAAAAGTCTTTCCAACAATGAAAAACTGGAATGATCCCCCGGATTCCCATTGAAAGCTTCCAAATTCCTGTGCAGAAATTCCCTCACTGCACCATTGGTCTGGTAGATTTCCCAAAGAATGCGTTTTACAAAACGAACCTGATTCTTCCTTTGCTCCACATGGCTTGCATCGGGAAGTGTTCCAAGGGCGTATAATATGCCTAGAATCTTTAGAAAGTCCGGGTGTTCCTCACCTAGAATTCCTTTTAGTCTATCTATGTCATGGGAAAGAATGGTGGAGTAGGACTCTAACCGAACTGGATAGGACTGTTGGAAGTAGCGGACCCAAAAACCCCCATCTGTGTATTCCAGCCTGATATCCCCGGCCTCTAGACACTCTCCGTAGAATTGTCCCAAGAAAGGAGCCAGGACTCGCCCTCGGATTCCTTCATAAATGTGTTCCCAATCCACATCAAAAAAACCAAAGTACTCAGAGGCCTGTCCATTCTCCAGCACATCCATTAGCATTTTGTTTTCTTTGTCAAAAGCCATGTGGTTGGGAACAATGTCCTGCAGCCAACCCATCTGCCTCTTTCTTACTTCATTCAGGAGCCTATTCAAAGCATCTTGCCCACCTAGCTCGGGGTTGATCTCCTGGTGGTTGACCACATCATAGCCATGCTCGCTGCCTGACCTGGATCTGAATACGGGAGAAGCGTATATGTCTGAAACACCAAGTTCCTGCAAGTAGTCCAAGCAATTCTCCAAGGCCCGGAAATCAAATCTAGGAGAAAATTGAATGCGATAAGATGCAATGGGAATCTTCATTCAATGCCCTTCCTACTGATCCCATTTTTCCAGGCCAAGAAGACCCAAAGCGCCCCCAAAGCATCAATATGTTTCCAATCAAGGTGCTGTGTCTGCACCATTATGCTCTTCCTCCCCCTCATCAGCCTACCTTTATGCCTAACTTGGAAGCCACTGTTGTCCAAAGCATTAAGGCGGATGAAGCTCTTTGGTCGCCCCGGTTTCTCATGAGCTCCAGGCCTGAAATCTCTGAACGTATGGACCTGTAGCATGAGTTTTGCACATCCCATAGATCCGCCTCTATTGGCATCATCTCCAAAACATCCAACACAGCCAAAAAACGCTCCAAGAGCTCCAGGTCCATGGGATCCTTTTCCAACCTTCTCGCCATTTGGGAGAGGGCATGGCCCATCTCGTAGCCTAAGCCACTTCCATCTAGGCTCACACCGCTGGAGTGAGCATCCTGGATCACCGTCATCATTGTGACCGGATCCAATGACAGAGAACGAAGCATCTCTCTTAAGGTCCCCTCCAAGGACATTCTGGAAGCAACAATAAAGGCCTCAGGAACCGGGTAGCTAAGCTCTCTTAGAAACCTTATGAGTGGTGCATTCCTCTGGTGGATCTGACGGTAAAGAGACCCGGCCTCTTCCAGGTTTACCTGGAGAATCTGGGAGGTAATCTTCCTTTGCTGATCCCGGAAAAGGGAGCGCAAGGAGTAGGTTGACGTCCCAAAGTGGGCGTCTATGTTACGGATGGTTCCCGGAAGATCAGCCATTGAAAAATGGTCTGTTACCTCTTTAACCATCCGGGAATACGCCTCTTTGCCCTGGAATTTGCGCACGCCACCCCAAATATTGTGATCGCCCAGGTGCATTACCCCGAAGCTCAAGTTTTGAGACTCCCCGGTTATCAAAGATCCCACCCTGATCTTCCCCACTGCCAGCCTGCTTGTTCCCACTTGCAAGACTCTCAGGTCTTCCTGGTCCACTGAATAGCAAAAGATCCTGTCGGATTTCTTGTAACTTTCAAAAAGGGAACTAACAGCGTAATGTGCTCCCACGTTGAGAAGATCCACCCGCACGGGCCGGACCATTTTTTCGAAGACTGCCCGACCGTTTCCCTTCTCGGGCAGGTTGCTGGGGCACCTTTCCAAGAGCTTTAGAAACCCTTCTTCTAGGCCGTTTCTCTCCAACTCCTCTGCCAGCTGTAGGGCTCGATCAGCATATTGAAGGATTTGGACCGTTTCCAAGCCTGAAATTTCGGAGAAAAACCATCCGCAGCTCGTGTACATGAGCATTGAGTGGCGTTGCATCTCCAGAAGCTTGATGGCCTCTACTCGCTGGGAACGTCCCAGGGAATCAATACAATGCTCTCTTAGAAAACGGGACACATTGGAGGGGGATCGGTCCAGAATCACTCTGATATATTGATCTCTGGCCTCCCACGGATCTCGAAACAGTTTTCGTCCCCTGGTTTCGAACAGCTTGGCCAATTCATCCCGAAGCCAATCCAATGCCTCTCTTAGGGGTTCCCTCCATTGCTGGTTCCAGCCTTCTGGCCCTCCGGCCCGGCACCCGCAATCAGAACGCCACCTCTCAATCCCATGAGCGCAACTCCAGGAGGTGTTCTCGAGAATTTCCACCTCCCAGGCAGCAGGATGTCTCTCCAAGAACTCCCCGTAATTGGTCAAACGAGCCAGTTTATGGGATTGGATATAATGTAGAGCATAAGCCAAGGCCATGTCTCCCCTAGGATGGTGATGACCGTAGGACTCACCGTCGGTGGCTACACTGACCAGCTGAGCTCGTTTTCTTTCTTCAGAAAACCCCTCTAGTAGTCTTCTTACAAAAAACTCCCCGTTGGAAAGAATTCCATCGAAGGCTATTGCTTTGGAGATAGGGCCGTCGAAAAAGAAAACGCTGATCCGTTTTCCCGAAGGCAGGTTAACCCTGTAAGCCATGGTTGGATCTATTCTCTCCCCCCTCACGTCCAACCATTCTCCACCACCCAAAGGCCTGATCCTAAGGGCCTGAGATGGGGCCAATACAGTGAACAAGATCCCCAGGTCTGCAAGAATCCCCAAAGTCTCCAGATCCACTGCTGTCTCGGGAAGCCACATCCCTTCCGGCTCCCTTTGGAAACGGTGCTGGAAATCGGCTATGCCCCAGATGATTTGTGTGCGTTTGTCCCTGGAATTTGCCAGAGGCAGTATCATGTGGTTGTAAGCCTGAGCCAAGGCGCAGCCGTGGCCCGAGTAATTCCACCTGGAGTCTCTATCCCCGTCCAGTATGGCCTGGTATAATTCCGGTTTCTCCCTTTCCATCCAAGCTAGAAGAGTGGGTCCGAAATCGAAGCTCATGCGACTGTAATTGTTCACTAGCTGCTCAATGCGTCCTTCCTTGTCCAGGATCCTGGCCGCCGAGTTGGGAGCATAACACTCGGCAGTGATTCTTTGGTTCCAATCGTGATAAGGGTGCGCCGAGTCTTGCACCTCTACAGCCTCCAGCCAAGGATTTTCTCTAGGAGGCTGGTAGAAGTGTCCATGAATGCAAATGTACCTCTCATCCATGCTCATGCACCTCCTCGAAAACCACCATTCCCTGCGAGGGAAACTCTAGGCAAACCTCTCCTGGTGACTCCAATTTAGAAGGGATGGAGCTTCCAGGCCCCATCCACCTGATTTCCCAGGAGTCCATGCGTTTGAGCCAGAGGCCTTTTTTAAACTTGACTGTCACCTCACGGGCCTCCTTGCCGAAATGGTAGATCCTTCTTACCTGCCTTGCTCGTGCCCAAGAATCCAGAATCAGAACTTCCTCAGAGGCAAGTTCCTTTGTATCCCAGCAAGGCTCTTCTTCCCCAGAAAGAAGCTCTTTTCTGAGTCTCACCAGCTCCTTGTAGAAGCTCAAGAGCACGGCGAAGGATCCCTTGAATTTTCTTTGGTGTTGGAGTTTGCAGCTAAAGAAAGTAAGGTCCTCTTGGGGATCGGGTATTGTCCCGCTCCATCTGAAAGCCGAGAACTCCTCCTGACGCCCCTTGCGTACTGACTCCGCCAGGTTAGGATCCCCGAAGCTTGTAAAATAAAGAAAAGGGGCTGTCTCACCATATTCTTCTCCCATAAAGAGAAGGGGCAGAAAAGGACAGAGCAATACAACCCCTGCGGCCAGTTTCAACCCTTGGAGGTCTACCAAAGAACTCAAACGTTCCCCAAGCATCCGATTCCCCACCTGATCATGGTTTTGGGAAAATACCACCAGGTTGTGGGGCTTCATTCCCCGGCTGGAATTCCCGTGGCGGCGTTGCCTGTAGCGGGAGTATCGACCCTGATAAATGAAACCTTCCCTGAAACTCTTGGCCAGGTCTCGAAGGCGCCCAAAGTCTATGTAGTACCCAGATTTCTCCCCGGTCAACAATGCATGCAAACCATGATGAAAATCATCGTTCCACTGGGCATCAAACCCTAGCCCTCCTGACTCCCTTGGTTTGACCGAACGGGAGTCATTCAAGTCGCTTTCAGCTATTAGATGAATGCTTCTGCCCAGGGCTTGAGCACGACGTCTGACCCAGCTGGTAAGCTCTTGCAGAAACAACTTGGCCGAGAAATCCATCATTCCATGAATGGCATCCACCCTTAGTCCATCCAGGTGATACTGGGTGACCCAGAAGAGGGCATTCTCAATCAGGAACCTTCTTACCTCATCGCTTCCAGGACCGTCCAGATTGATTGCCTGGCCCCACAGGCTCTGATATTTACCCGTGAAATAAGGCCCAAAGTCCATCAGGTAGTTCCCCTCAGGGCCCAAATGGTTGTAAACCACGTCCAGGATCACGCCCATGCCCTTGCTGTGACAGGAATCCACAAATTCCTTGAGAGCCCCAGGTCCCCCGTAGCTGTTTTGAACAGCGAACAGGAACACACCGTCGTATCCCCAGTTTCGATCCCCTGGAAACTGCGCCACAGGCATCAGTTCTATAACCGTTGCTCCCAATTCCTGGATATCATCCAGAAGTTCCATGGCCCCATGGAAGGTGCCGGCCTGACTAAATGTGCCCACATGAAGCTCGTACATAATGAAATCTTTCAAGCATAGTCCCCTCCATTGCTCATCCTGCCACGGGAAAAAGGGGTCTACCACCTCTGAAGGCCCGTGCACCCCTTCTGGCTGAAACTCAGAAGCCGGATCGGGTCTTTCCACCTTGCCATCCAGTATATAAAAATAGCGCGTACCGGGTTCTGCCTCTTCCACAACACCCTGGAAGTAACCCATGGGACGAGGCTGCAGCTCTACCACCCGCTCCCTCGGGCTGACAATGTGAAGCTGCACATTCCGCGCAAAAGGAGCCCATAGACGGAAGCGACTTCGAGATTCTCCAAGATATACTCCTCCCAAACGCTTGGAAGGCTTCATAACTGCTTCTCCCCAGGGCCTTGGGCCTTTACGTTGTTGGTGGTTCCCCCACTGGTCTCCAAGAGCGCTCTTGCCTTGGGCAAAGCCCAAGGATGCTTTGACTGCAAGTAGGCCAACAGCCTCTCGCGCACATGGCAGCGAAGATCCCAGACTCTGGAGGAGTCGGATGCACTGACCAGGGCCCTCAGTTCCACAGTCCGTTCCGTGGTATTTGTAACCTGCAAGGAACAGACTTTTCCATCCCACAGATCTGTGCCTTTTGCAATCCTAAGAAGCTCCTCCCTTAGGGAAGCCACATCCACAGTGTAATCCACGTAAAGCAATACTGTTCCTAGCAGGTCTGCAGAAACCCGTGTCCAGTTCTGAAAGGGTTTTTCCACGAAATGACTGATCGGCACAACAAGCCTGCGCAGATCCCAAACTCTTAGCACCACATAGGTAAGGGTGATCTCTTCCACCCTTCCCCACTCTCCCTCCACCACCAGGACATCATCTATCCGAAAAGGCTGTGTTATGGCAATCTGCAATCCCGCAAGCAGGGTGGATATGGTACGCTGCGCAGCAACACCTAGGATTATGCCTGCTATGCCTGCAGAGGCCAGGATGCCGGCGCCCAGCTGCCTTACCTTTTCGAATGTCATGAGGCCGCTCGCCAAGGCCAGCACCATCAGGATAACCGCCACCACCCTCTTGATGATTCTCACCTGGGTCTGCACTGCCCGTGCCTTAAGGTTGTCCCTGACCGAGATGTCATACTTGTGCAAAATCCAGGACTCCACGGCGTCCGTCATTCGAAGCCCAAGCCATGCCAAGCATGATATGGTCAGAAGGGCCAAGAGCTGTGCGGCAAAATCTCTGAGGTCTTGGGGCAGTCTAATCAGAGGAAAAACTAGGGAAAGACCCAAAACCGGGCCCAGAGCTTTCAGTGGGCTTGAGCAGATCTGAACTAAGAAATCATCCAGATGCGTCTGGCTCAGGATGGAGACCCTTTTGCCTATTTTCAGCAAGACAACGGCCCCTATCCATCCTCCCAATGAGGCTGCTGCCGCCAGGGCTACTGAATCTACCCATTCCCTGAGCCATGGCCACTCCCAGAACATAAATACCTCCCCTTCCAACAAGCTTTTTTCCTGGCCCTAAACAATAAGCTCTTTCTTTACCAGGTCTAGCCGAACAGGATCCCCTTAGTCCTGCATCAGAAAGTGTCTTCTTTGGCTTTGCATCCTGCAATCCGGCTTCTTCGCGGACTCAGATCAAACCTCTATGAGCCGGCTGCCAGGGTTTTCCAAAAGGATCAGTAAGGTAAGATAATCTCTTATATTGCGCGTTATCAGGAAATGCCTTCGCACGAATTCCTTGCCTATCCTTCCCATCTCCCGGGCCAATTCGGGCTTTCTGAGCAGATAACGGATTCTGAAGGCACACCCTTCGGTAGAATGGACCAGGAAACCTGTCTGATAATCCCTCACCTGAAGAACTATACCGCCCACAGCACCGCCGATCACCGGCTTTCCTTTCCACATGGCCTCCGTGACCGTCAGCCCGAAACCCTCGCGGGTTGATTTTTGAACTATGATGTCGGCTGCCCGCTGCAGGGCGTTCACCTCAAGATGGCTGTCCGGAGGAAGCATCAGAACCTGTATGTCCGGTTCACCCTGGGCCTCTTCCATGACTCTAGCAAAGATTCTAGGACCTTCCGGGTCGTCTGTGGCCTCTCCACCCACCAGAACCAGCTTGCAAGGGGTATGTTTCCTGACCATGCGAAAGGCCTGGATCACACCCACTGGGTCCTTGAAGGAGTCAAATCGGGAAACCTGTACAACTAAAGGACGATCCCTTTCCACTCCTAATCGGTCCATCACCTCCTGAATCTCTTCTGGGGAAAGCTCCCGGTTCTTTTGGCTCAGAGGATCAATGGAGGGATATATCAGGTACTGAGGATGCGGAAGGTTTTGGGAAAAACTAGGCATGGAAAAAACAGACGCATCATATTGCGCAACAGCTTTGCGCAGTGTACTCCAGATGTGCCTGTCCGGCTTGGATATGTCTATGTGGCACCGCCAGACCCAGTTCCGGGCCCTTCTTCGAGCATGCTCAATCAGAAAAGCAGGCTGTGGATCATGGATGACAACAGTGTCCGCATCCCAGGCGAACCGTTTGGCGTTCTCCCGATTCACATCCAGGTAATGTTCAATGCCGCCAGGGGGATAAGTGGCCTTGAGGCCTTGAAGGCTGTTGTGGAAAGCTTTTGTGACCTCAAAAAAGGTCTGGTCTCCCTGGATCACTTCCCAGCGGGTCTCCACTCCCAACTCGTTTAGAAGTGGAACGTTTCTCTGCAACATCTCGGCCACTCCACCGCCTGAGCGAGTAGAGTTCACATGAACCAGGCGCTTCGGGCCCAAACGTTCCGCCAGGCGCTCCAGCTGGCCTATTACCTCTTCTCCTACCAGAGGTCTGTAATCCTCAAGGGTTATTTTCGCACTTCCATGAGGGCTCTCGGCGGATCTCGCCTTGCTTCTCCGCTCATTCCTCATGTTCTTCCCTCCCGATAACTTCCCCCACCAGCCGGAGCACCTCTTCCTTGAGCTCCCTGAGGGAATGAAAGTACACGTCCAGGTCTCGTATTGCCGCCACCAGCTCAGATTGACCAAAATTGGACTCAATCCAGAATGAAAAATCGTCCGTTTCTTTTGGCCCCAATCTCCATCTTGACTCCAAAAGGTGGAAATATATTGAGTCAACTCCCATTCTGTTCAACCCGTCATAGAACTCCCCCAGTGTCCAAGCGGATATCCTGGACCTCATCACCACTGTGGCACCTTCACAAAAATAGAACTCCAAACCGGGCCGAGCCCATGGCACCCTGGACAGATCCCAAAGGTATTCTTCTAGGATATCTACCAGACCATGGCGCACTGTCTCCAGATTGTCTGCGTCGAAAGGATCAAAGGAACTCAATTTCTCCGCAAGCCTTATGTCCTGCAAAGCCGTGGCAGCCCAGTGTGCAAAGTCATTGGGAAACTCCAGTCTGGGTTGGAAAAGTGTCAGGCGGGACTGAAATATATGGTAAAAAAGAACAGACTCCGGAACCTCTCTAATAGCATGGAGAAGTTCACGGAGGTTCACTACGCTCAACCCTATAGGCCGAGTCATCACAAAACACTCCCTAAACCAGAAGGGATTTTGTGCCCTGACATCCATGGTCTGCTCCTCACCTTTTCAGGGTCTCAAAGGCTCACCACCTCTTCAGAGAGCCAGGCGGGATTTCTCGCAACCGCTCCTTGTAAAGCCTGGGGAGGTTTTGATACAAAGCAGTGCCCCATCTTTTCCTTTCCATGAGCTGCTCTGTGACCTGCCCCACCACCTTGGCAGGAACCCCTGTCACGATGGACCTGGGAGGCACTTGAAATCCCTCCTTTAAGACAGCCCCTGCACCCACTATGGATTCCATGCCCACCCGCACACCATCCATGAGTACAGACCCCATGCCCACAAGAACCCTGTCTTCCACCACGGCCCCGTGTATGATGGCCCCGTGCCCTACGTGGCAATCCTCACCCAGAAGCACTGTTTCGCCCGGCCTTACGTGCAACACACAGTTTTCCTGAAGATTGGAGCCCTTGCCTACTCGAATACTCCCCCAGTCGGCCCTGAGCACTGCACCCGGCCCCACGTAACAGTTGTCCCCCAATTCCACATCTCCTACTATAACGGCCGAGGGGTGAACGTACGCCCCGGGATGCACTCTGGGCTCTCGCTCCTCCAAAGCATAGAAGGGCATGGTTTCCCTCCTGGTCTGCTGCTCATTGTTTATTTGGATCATAAACCATCGGGGCTCTGTAGGCAAACCGACCCAAGGGCCTTCTTGGGCGTGATCAAAAAGGCCCATGCCGGAGCTTTTTGTTCCTTGGCCCCTTTGAGAAAAGGCTCTGTTGTCATTTGACCGCGGCTGGGATAAGTTATCTGGACCCTGGCAAGCTCCTCCAGGAGAAAAGAATTAGAAGGATCCCCATGCCCAAGAAAATGCTTATCAACGCGGCTGCTGAAGATCAGCTGAGGGTGGCCATAGTACAAGACGGATTGCTCCAGGAAGTCGGGATGGAGACCAGCGCCCGGGGCCAGATTTCGGGCAACATATACAAGGCAGTGGTGGAAAGGTTGGATGCGAGCCTCAATGCTGCCTTTGTGGACTATGGAGGGGAACGCAATGGCTTTTTGCCTGCAGACGAGGTTCATCCCAAATGGTACAAAGGGCAGGCAAAAAGAGAAGGAAACGGCCCTCCTTCCATCCGAAAGATCCTAGAGCGCAACAAGCACATAATCGTTCAGGTGGCTCAGGACCCCAGGGGGCATAAAGGCGCGCTTCTTACTACCTTCATCTCCTTTCCTGGGCGTTTCCTGGTACTCATGCCCTACAGAGCAAAAAACGGAGTCTCTCGCAAGATCCAGGATGAGCAGGAGCGTACTCGCCTAAAGAAGCTCTTGGACGAAATCAATCCCTCAGAAGATATGGGCTTCATAGCCAGGACAGCGGCTGAATCCAAGTCCAAGAATGACCTGCAAAGGGAAGCTAAGGCTTTGCGTAGATTGTGGCAGGGCATAGCCGAAAAGGCCAAGAAGGCCACCCCACCGGCTCTTCTTTACCAGGAGAGCAACCTGGCCATCAGGACCATCCGGGACTATCTCTCCCCGGACGTGGAAGAGATCTTGGTGGACGATCCTAAGCTTTTTGAGGAAATCCAGGAATTTTTTAAGGCCACCATGCCCAAGGCCGCCAAGATGGTGAAGCTCTACAAAGAGAAGACCCCGATATTCAACAAGTACCAAATCGAAGAACAGATAGAATCCATTCACTATCCCCAGGTTCGACTCAAATCGGGCGGCACCATAGTGATCACCCCCACCGAGGCCTTGGTGGCCATAGATGTCAACACGGGCAGGACAACCCTGCGCGAGGATCCGGAAACAACCGCTTTTAAAACCAACTTGGAGGCCGCAGAGGAGATAGCCAGGCAGCTCAGGTTGAGAGATCTGGGAGGCCTGATCGTGGTGGACTTCATAGACATGGAAAACAAGAAGCACAGGGCTGAGGTGGAAAAGGCCTTGAAAGATGCCTTCAAGAAGGACAAGGCCAGAGTCCGCATTTCCAAGATCTCCCAGTTTGGACTTCTGGAGATGTCCCGCCAGCGTTTGAGACCGCCTCTGGAGTCCAGGGCCTTTGATCCGTGCCCATTTTGCAAGGGGGTCGGGCGTGTCAAATCCCCCGAAGCTCACGCTCTGCAGGTTCTTCGCAAGATCCAGGGAGCAGCAGCCAAGAAGAACCTGCTGAGAGTCGAAGGGGAACTGCCCCAGGGAACTGGCTGGTATCTTCTCAACGAGCTCAGAAAAGATCTGGCTGAAATGGAAAAGGACTTTGGCATAAAGATCCTCTTGGACCTTAGGCCAGGAATTCCCTCCCAGGAAGCCATTCTTCGACTATACCGCATGAAAAAGGGAGAGGAGGGAGAAAGCATGGAGGAAATCCAGATCTGACGCATCAGAGGATCTCTCAAGGGCAGCACTGCTTCCAAGTCATGGCAGGGGGGCAGCCCCTGGCAGTGGTGCTTCAGACACCCCAGGGATGGCCTGAAGTGCCCTGCGTGGTGCTTTGTCACGGGCTCTTGAGCTCCATGGAAAGCCCCAAGTTCAAGGCCTTGGCCGAGGCTCTTAACCAGGAGGGGCTTGCCGCCCTGCTTTTGGATTTCAGAGGTTGCGGCAGAAGCGGTGGAAGCCTCAAGCAAAGCACGGTCTCGGCCCGTGTGGAGGACCTAAGCACAGCTACTAGATTCTTGGCTCAAAGCTTGGAGCACAAAGGACCCCTTGGGCTAATGGGAAGCAGCATGGGGGGGTTTGTGGCCCTTCTTTATGCCGGGATGGGAAAGGCTGTGGCTGCTATTTCTGTTTGGGCTTCCCCTTTTGATCCTCTGGAGTTGGAAGACTTGAGAACACATCCGCAAACTGCTCAGTTGGGAAATTCCTTTTTCCAGGACCTGAGATCACATGATCTTTCAAAGATCAAAGGCAAAATCAAGAATCTGCTTGTGATCCACGGCGAAAAAGACGAGCTGATCCCCATCTCCCATGCTAAGCGCATCTACCAACTGGGCCGTGCTCCCAAGCAGATTTATCTGATTGCCCAGGCTGACCACAGATTCAGCCATCCGGCGCATAGGCAAGAGGCCACCAGTCTGACCGTGAAGTGGTTCTTGAAACACATGAGATGATCAACCAAGTCATGTTTGGGACCCGGATCATTTACTATTGGTCATTCATGCAGGATGCCCCTGGCCCTTGTGAAACCCTCCTTTGAAGGGCTTCTGCTTTTGGCAAGATTCAAACCTACACGGTTTTACCGGCAAAAGATCTGGGGCCAGCTTGGCTCTCAAGGGTCACCCCAAAAGCTCATTAAGCTTGTTCCTTTAGGAATCTGTAGAGAAACTCTGCCTCAGAGGCTGAAAGGTTGAACTTGAGACAGGCCTCTTCCATTAGTTTGTGTTGGGCAGGGCAATCTTCATCCTTTCTTCGTTCAGAGATCCACTTGACAGCCTTCCTGAGGGCTTCTCCCTTGGGCATGACCTCGCTCATCTTCCATCCCCCCCAAAATCTTCAAGAAATGCTTCCTGTACTTCGCAGACAAAAACCAACTCTCTGGAAGCCCCATGATTTAGCAATTAAGATAACACATTGGGATCAATCCTGACCAGCTAGGAGGAAGGACAAATGAAAATAATGGCAGTGATGGCTCATCCTGACGATGCGGAGGTATGGGCCGGGGGCACGCTGGCAAAATTTACAGACATGGGACACCAGGCCCACATAGTGGTCATGACATACGATTCTCAACACCAGAGGGGGAGGGAAGCCTTGGAAGGAGCTTGGAGACTGGGCTGTTCCATAGATCTCATGGGTATGTCCGATACTGCTGTAAGAGATACTGACCAGGCCGCCGACAAGCTGCTACAAATCCTGGTGAAACAGACTCCTCAGATCCTGGTTTTACACAACCCCGACGACACGCACCCGGATCATGAGGCCAGTTTCTTGGTGGCTCGAAGAGCTTTGATAAGGTGGTACTCTGGTGAACAAAGACCCAAGATCATCCCTTCCATCTTTGCGGCTAACACATACAGGGGCATGGGCCTAAGGGGCCCCGTGGAACTGGATACCTTTGTTGAGATTTACGAACTCTGGGAACGGAAGGCCAATGCCCTTCTGGCACACCAGAGTCAGAACCCTCAGGCCTGGATCCCCAGGCAAAAGGCCATGCTGGAAGTCCTGGGAGCCAGATCCGGGTATCGAATGGCAGAGGGATTCAGACGCCTGGTTCTTTTCGGAGAACCAGGCTCCATAGCTCACCTGGACCCAGCCTTGCTCACCACCAAGAATCCCTTCCAGGAGTGAAAGGCGATTCTTGAAGAGAGTTCTCATGTGGCACTTGAGCTTGGATTTCTTCTGTGTTAGATAGGAAGACTCCAAGAAGTAATAACAGGGAGGACTTCTTAGGTGGAACTTCGGGTGGACAAATTGCGCAAGGAAGCCAGGGTGCTCTTGGAAGATGGAGAAGAGTTGCAGGGGAATTTTTTTGTTTCTCCGGTTTCTTCTTGCAGAAGCGGCCCTGAGCTGCTCTCAGATCTGCTCATGGGGGAAGCCTATTTCCTGCCTTTTGAGACAGATCAAGGTCTGGTGGTTTTTCTCCAAAGGGATTTCATTCGCTATGTGACTCTCTCCCAAAAGGAAGTCCAAGAAGAAGTGCCATATCTCAAGCGTGAGGCCGTGGAGGTTTGCCTTCTGTGTGGAAAGATCTTGAAGGGGGATGTGCTTTTGGATCTTCCCAGGAGCCGATCCAGGCTTTCGGATTTCTTCAATTCCTGCGGGGGGTTCTTTTATCTCATTACCGAAGCCGGGCAGAATCTGGTCAACTCCCGCTCGGTCAAACTGGTGCGTCCGGCCTCCAAGTGAGCTGGCATAAAAGAGGCCACCTCTCAGAAGCTTGTTTTGGGACTTCTTCCTGTGCCTGGCAGCCCTGCGTAGGTCTGGGCGATTTGTAGAAACCTCTTGGCCTCATCCCCCTGGGCCTCAAGGCTTGTGTCTTGGTAATGCAATCTCCTCACAGCCACCCTGCAAAACTCTGAAGCCGAACCCCTAATCAACTCAGGGGCATCCTCGGGCCCATGGCTCCAAAGCTTTCCGGATGGTAAACGCAGTTCAACCCTCAGGGCTGTGGATGGAGGTTGCAGTCCGTTTACCTGATAGGCCCAGGGTCGGGCCAAGCAGGCCAGGAGAGCCACATGGCGAAGCCGGTCAGTATCCTTGGGGATGCACCCAGCAGCATCAAAGATGTCCAGGCCGTGGGCCCAGGTCTCCATCAAGCGGGCTGTGGCAAAGGCCTTGGCGCTCATGGGCATGGCGAACCAGGGTATTCTGCTTTTGGGATCGAGTCCGGAGAGTCTCTCAAGCATCTCTGTCCTGGATTTTTCCCACCAGTCCAGGATTTCCCGGCTGCTCATGGATCTTCCTCTCTTGACTCCCATCTCATTGAAGCCCATGAGAACCCTTTTGGCCTCTTCCAAAGGGGAAAGATCCCCTTTTAGAATCTGCACTGCTACCTCGTCTATGTGAGCTATGTGTGAAACGCAATCCCTGAGGGTCCATCCCTGGGCAGGGCTGGGCAGATCCCAATGGGAATCCTTCAGTTGCAAGAGCAACTCCAACAGGGCCTCCTGTTCGGCCTTCACGTCATCCAGGATTTCCTTCATTTCAGCCTCCTTCACAGACCCAGAAGTCTTCCTATTATCTCCCTTTGAATCTCCGAAGTGCCACCCCCAATGGGCTGAATGCGCAAATCCCTCCAGATCCTCTGGACCGGAAATTCCATCATATAGCCGTATCCACCATGTATCTGTATGCACTGATCTGCCACCTCCACGGCTGTTTCGCATGCCAGGATCTTGCACATGGCCACCTCCTTACGGCATTCCCTGCCATGCACATACAGCCACACGGTATGGTATACCAGCTGTCTGGCGGCCTCTAGGCGGGTGAGCATATCGGCGAAGCGGTGTCTTATGACCTGAAAACTCCCGATGGGCTGGCCGAAGGCGTGGCGCTCCTTGGCGTAGCCCATGGTCATCTCCACACAATCTCGGGCTGCGGCCACAGAGCTTGCGGCCATCACCAATCTCTCGGTCTGAAACCCCTCCATTATCTGGTAAAACCCCCTTCCCTCTTCTCCCAGGAGGTTCTCCAGGGGCACCCTTACCTCCTCAAAGACCAACTCGGCCGTATCCGAGGTGCGCCACCCCAGCTTCTCGAGTCTGCGACTGACCCTGAATCCGGCTCTGTCCTTCTCCACAAGGATTTGTGAGATCCCTTTATGGCCCAGTTCGGGGGCCGTCTTGCAGGCCACCACGTAGAAGTCTGCCCTCGCTCCATTTGTTATGAATGTCTTGGAACCACTGATGATCCAATGATCCCCCCTCTGGAGGGCCCGCGTTTTGATGTTTAGCACATCCGAGCCTGCATCGGGTTCTGTGACCGCGTAAGCCCCTATGGTTTGCCCCCTGATTCCAGGAGCCAGGAAGCGTTGCTTCTGCTCTTGGGTGCCGAAGCGGGAAACGGCCGGAAGTGCAACAAAAGCATGTAGACCTATCCCAGCCCCCACGCCCCCGGATCCGCTCTTTGCCAAAGCCTCAGCCAGTATAACGTGATATCGGAAATCCCCTCCGGCCCCACCATATTGCTCTGGAAACCCACCGGCCAGAAAACCCAGCTCTCCGGCTCTGTGAAATACTTCCAAAGGAAACTCCCCTTTCTGCTCCCACTCATCGGCATGAGGTCTGAGCTCGGCCAGAACCCATCTCTCGGCCTGCTGCCTGAAGATCTTGTGTTCCTCCTGGAATAGCCAGTCGCTCATGGATACCTCCCGGGTGTAAAGTTAGCCGAAGGCTCAAAACTCTTCCAAGAACACATCTCTGACATTCAAGATGATCATGATCCGGCTTCTAGTTCCTCTTGTCCTATGGGCTCTGAGTCCATGGCTCTTCAATTTTTTGCTTAGGCTTCCCGGCCTTAGATATCCCGTAGATGGGAAACAATTTCTCTACCAGAAATGCCACCACCCTTCTGGCCTCCTCCATGGCCCTGTCTTTTATTTCTCCTCCACTGGGATGAGGAGCATCCAAGAGGCTCCCAACCTCCATCTCAGGCCCGAACATCATTCCTCCCACCAGGCCTGCCAGCTCATCCTTGGGCTCCAGATCATTTAGGATCGCCCACGCCAGTGTCCACCAGCGGGCCGTTCTGTACATATCGTATCCTCCCCCTCCCAGGGCCAGTATTGGACGGCCCAGCCCTGCCATGCGCCTCAGAGCATAGGAGTAACCATTGTTGGTGAGCCTGAGGTGGGTCAAGGGATCTGAAATGAGAGAATCCGCCCCTAGCTGGGCCACCACCAAATCAGCATCGAAGGCCTCCAGCAAGGGCAAGACCACGGTGTCAAAGACCAGTTGGAATACCTCATCATCGCTTCCAGGCTCAAGGGGGATGTTCACGTTATATCCATAACCTTCTGCCTCCCCCAGCTGGGTTTCCCAACCGTCCCAAGGGTAAAGAGTGCGGCCAGTCTCATGAATCGAGATCACAAGCACCCTGGGCTCCTTGTAAAAAGCCTCCTGAACCCCGTTGCCGTGATGGGCGTCACAATCCACGTAGGCAACCTTCCAACCCTTTTTGAGAACCTCGGGGACTGCCACAGCAATGTCGTTCAGGTAACAAAACCCCTCTGCATGATCTGGCATTCCATGATGTAATCCACCGTAGAAATTTACAGCAACATCCACCTCTCCTGCCAAGATGGCCCGCATGGCCCCAAGGGTTCCTCCCACGATCCCGCAGGCCCAGTCATACAAACCTGGGACCACCGGACATTCATGGGTACCCAAACCCTTCTGCAAGGTCTCCAGGGAAATCCTACCTTCACTGGCCTCTTTCAGGACCCTGATGTAGGAAGGATGGTGAAAACGAAGCAACTCTTCTTGTTGGACCTTCACTGGGGCCACAACCCTCATCCAGGACCTTTCCCAGACTCCGTATCGCCCGCATAGCTCCACGGTCTTGTAAACCCTCTCGGGTTTGAAGGGGTGGTCCCAAGCCAACTCGAAGGAGAAAAGATCCCTGGAGTGCACGAAAACAGAGCAAAATCCTCTTTTCTTTCCAGGCCCTGGAAGCTTTTCTCTCAAATGAGTTACAGGCCAAATACTCATGAGCCCTCTACCAGGGTAATCCGGATACACCTGGAAGCTTTTGTGATCTCACCATTTGCATGACTGATCCTCACTACAAGGCCCTCTCCAGCAGGTGGCCCAGCACCTTTCTATAGTCAAAGAATTCCCTGGCTAGTTCCACAGCCGCTTGGGCATGCTTTTGAGGTTCCTGGGCCAGGGAGGCTATGGCCTGGGCTGCCTCCTCCACTGTGGAAAAGGGCAATATCCCTGTGCCGCTGGGTAGGATCTTGCTGAAGCCAGTCTCCTGAACCACCACGGGAACACCCAAGGCCAAATAGCAGGCGCTTCTGCAAGAGAACCATCCGCTCAGGCTGGCTACATAGGCGTTCTTGGCCACACTCCACTCGCCCAGGGAACTGGCCAAGTAGTCTCTGTAAACCCAGGGGTCTGAGGAGACCGGGTATGCTTCCACCATATTCCAGCCGTGTGCTTGGAGTCTTTCTTTGGGTGCCCTCCCACTCATGGCCAGTTCCAGGGGAATCACACTCTTGGCGGGCAGATCCATGAATCTTTCGAACTCTGCGCTTTTGCCCCTGTACTCAACTCCATTTACCACCCGACCTCCTTCGGCAGGCTCCCAGGAGGCCACCGTGGTAAGAGTCCTCCTTCTTTGGAAGACCGGCACCCGGTGAGGCTCGAAACACTCCACAACTATGGGCTGTCGGGTGGGGATCCAGGAGAAGATCTCCTTAGGGATCAGGCAGTCATGGGCTCCTATGTTCTCGGCAAAGGTGAAAAACACATGGTGCGCCTTCAACATCTCCACTCTGGAGCGATCTTCCTGGTCCAAGCTGTTGTTGACATAGCCTGGCACCGCTGCCTGAGTGTACATGGGATCGCTGTCTATAAAAGCCACCCTCTTGACACCAAAATACTCCTCTCTCATCCAACAGGATGCCGAGATGTGCAGGAAAAGATCTGCCTCTTTGCAGAAACTCTTTACCTTGTCCCATCCCAAGCCATAGGTCCTGCCTGTGGAGTCTCTGAAAAACCAACTACTCTTTAATTCCGGCTCTAGAAGCTCTATCTGTTGGGCCAGATATGAAGCATTTCTGCTTGCGTCCTCCACGAAAGTACCTGCCACCGGGTCATAGCACCACTTGCCCGTGTCCTCGATGTAAATGACCTCATGTCCCATCTTGAAAAAACCAAGCACGTACTGCAGGTAATCCCAAAAGACCCCCCCGAATGGGTAAGTGCCTGCAAGCCCCGTAACCAAGATCTTCATTTCTCTGGCCCCCCTCTTTCCTATACTCCAAGATCCAAGATGCCTGGCCTCCTTGTTGTAATGAAATGATACAGGATCTTCAGACTCTTAGGCTTTGACCACTGAAATGGCAAGCTCAACCCTTTCCCTGGGAATGTACAATCTCTGAACACACCCCCCGTTGCTGGTTGTTCTTGTCCAATGATTTTGGGCCATGGAAGTGGGGGCCAAGCCTCAGTGTCCATAGAGCTCCCCGCTTACCTTCCCCCTAAAAACAGCGTAGCTGTAAATCAGGTAACCCACGACCACAGGCAAGACTATTACAGCTCCCCAAAGCAGGAAGGATAGGGTCTCTTTCTGGGAGGCGGCCTCCCAGAGGGTCACCGTGGGAGGGATGGCAAATGGATAGAAAGACACAGCGAGTCCCAGGTAGCCTGAAAGAAAGATCCCCACGGCCCAGATCAAGGGTGGTTTTTCTTGCTTTTTCTTGAGGCTTTTCAAAAGGGCCCAAAAACACACCAGGCCCAAGACTGGAAAAGCCCAAACGTAGTAAATCCTGGGGATACTGAACCAGTTGGTCATGACCAGGGGATAATGAACAGGTGTCCACACGGTCACTACGGCCATGAAGAAGATGACCCCCCAGGCGGCCTTCCTGGCCTGTTGGTAAGCCCTTTGCTGCACGGATCCGCTGGTCTTTATGAGCAAGTAACAGGTGGCCAAAAGAATGTATCCCGGCATCAAAGCCACCCCCACCATGATAGAAAAGGGGTTCAGCCAGTCAAAGGGACCCCCAGCGAAATGAAGCTCTTTCACAGAGATCCCGCTTAGGATCCCCCCGAGGGTCAGGCCCTGGGAAAAGACCGCCACCAGGCTTCCCAGGAAGAAGGCTTTATCCCAAGGGCCTTTGCGCTTGCCGCTGGCTCTGAATTCAAAGGCCACTCCCCTGAAAATGAGGCCTGCCAGGAAAGCCACAAGAGGGATGTAAAGGGCGCTGGAGAGCACTCCGTACACAACGGGGAAGCTGGCAAAAATGGCCCCTCCCCCAAATACCAGCCAGGTCTGGTTGGCATCCCACACAGGAGCTATGCTCCCCATGAGAATGTCTCTCTCGGACTCCTCCCGGGCCGTGGGAAAGAGCAGCCCCACCCCCAGGCTGATCCCGTCCAGGACCACATAGAGAATCATCACCAGGGCAACCAGTCCGGCCCATAGGACTACCAGGTCCATGAGGCCATCTCCTCCCAAAAGCTAAGTCAAATCCCTGTCCCTTCCATCTCCATCCATTGATTTGGCAAGGGGCCGCATCCCGGCGGGGCGCTGAAGAGGGGGGATGGGGCTTCGCAGGTCAGGACCTGCCCTCAAGGTGCGTATCACATACCAGAAATAGCTCCCACCTATCACCCCGCAGATTCCCACCAGCACGCACAGGGACCATAGCACCGTTGGGCCAGTTATGGGAGAGACCCCTTGGGAGGTGCGCATTATGTTATAAACGATCCAGGGTTGGCGTCCCACCTCCGAGGTTATCCATCCCAGATAGGTGGCCAAAAACCCCAGGGGTTGCGCTGCCACCAGGATCCTGAGCATTGTCCTGTTTTGATAAAGCCTTCCCCTCCACCAAAGCACACCGGCTGCCAAAGCCACGGCCAACAAAAGAAAGCCGATCCCCACCATGAGCCTGAAGCTAAAAAAGACCGGAGTCACCGGGGGGCGATCCTCTGGGGGAAACTCCCTCAACCCCACCACCTTGCCCTCCCAGCTCCTGGTTATAAGCAGGCTGAGCATGTTGGGCACCAGCACCTCAAAGCTATTCCTTTCCTCCTTCTCTTGAGGGATTGCGAACACCACGAAACCTGCCCCCCCGGAATAATTGGTCTCCCAATGAGCTTCCAGGGCCGCGAGTTTGGCCGGCTGGTGGCGGGCCACCACCAGGCCGTTATGATCACCCAAGAAAACCTGCAGTGGAGACAAAATCAAAGCCATGCCCAGAGCCAGGGCCAGGGAGCGGCGAAAAAAAGCCACATGCTCTCCCCTCAACAGGAAAAAGGCGCTTATCCCTGCCACTGCAAAGGCCGAGGTCTGATAAGATGCTGCCAACATGTGCAGCAGCCTGGAGGGAAAAGAGGGATTAAAGATGGCTTCCCAGAAATCCACAACCTGGATAGTTCCCCCCACTACTGAATGCCCTGCGGGGGTCTGCATCCAGGAGTTGGCTGACATTATCCAGAAAGCCGAGAAGGTAGCCCCCAGCCCCACCAGGCAGGTGGCTGCAAAGTGAATGCCCCTGGGCACACGGTTCCAGCCGAAGAGCATTATTCCCAGGAAGCCGGCTTCCAGAAAGAAGGCGGTCATGCCCTCATAGGCCATCAAAGGGGCGAAGACGTTTGCCACTGCCTGAGAAAATCTGGAAAAATTGGTACCGAACTCGAACTCCAAGACTATTCCCGATACAACCCCTACTGCGAAGTGGATGGCAAAGACCTTCACCCAGAATCTATACAGCCTGAAATAGAGCTCTTCCTTGCGTAAGAGCCACAGCAATTCCACCAAGATGAGATATATGGCCAAGCCCATGGTAAGGGTGGGAAATGTGATGTGGAACAATGTGGTTATGGCGAACTGCCAGCGAGACAGTAGCACTGGGTCCATGAGCTCTTTCCCAACCCTGGGAGGCATTAAGCCTCCTGCCAGGTCTTTATGCAATGTTTTTCTTCTTTTACCAGATGCCAAGCCCTCTGTTCAAGCTATTACTTGCCGGGCCTAGTAGTACCGTGGATTTCACCGGATTTTCCGCTCACAACCGGTTCCAGTACCGGGGCCAAGGCCTTGAGCAGCTGCACTGCAAGAGCGCTTGTGAAATCGTAATTGGCAGCCTGCGGCCCCGGCACAAAGGCTGTGACTGCCCCGTAGTATTTCTCCCCCAGAAAAAACACGAAGGTGGCGGTCCTGTTCATCACCTTTCTGGCCAGGAGTTTTCCCCCGGCTCCGTATAACTCATAGCGGTGATCCCCGGTGCCCGTCTTGCCTCCTGTTTTCAAGAAGGAGCCGTCTTGCCTCCTGAAGGCCCCCTTTAACCTCCTGGCAGTACCGTTTTCCACAACATCCACCAGGGCCCTGAGGGCCGCTCTGGCAACCTCTTGGGAGAGAATCCTTTCGGCCTTTCCCTTTCCCCTTGCCACTAAGGTCTCGTACGGGGTCCCCTGAGCAAAGTGAAGCCATTCCAACCTCTGGGTGGGAAGCCTGATTCCGTCATTGAGCAAGACACCCAACAGCTCGGCCAAAGCAGCCGGTTGATCCGCCGAGCTTCCTATGGCCGTGGCATAGGAAGGCACGAGGGATTCAAAAGGGTAACCTAGTCTTTTCCAGGCCGCATGAATCCTTTCAAAGGCTTCCACCTCCATCATCATGGCCACCCTGCGCTCTTGAGCTTTTTTCCGGCCACCTTTTAGCAGCCACTTGTAAGCCTCCTGACGAGCCTTGGCTGCCTGGGTCATCACCTCTGCCCGAGTGGCCTGTGGGTGCTTTTGAAGATAGGCCACTACCCAAAGCTCCAGAGGATGCACATGGGCCAGGAAGCCCTGATCAGCAAGGTCATAGCGCTTGGGGTCATATGTGCTATAGAGGCTTTGGACGGCTGCCTCCGAAATGGGTGTGTTGGGAAGTCTCTCCCTCAGGAATCTGCCAAGAGCTGCCTGATCAGCCTCGGGCCTGACAAATCTGAAAACAGCGGCAAGCCTCTTGGGGGAACTTTGCACCTTGTGAAGCAAGAGCTCAAAGGCCTCTTCCTCTGATTTGCCTTTGTATTTTCTGTAAAAACGCGCCAGGTACTCCCTGCCTTCCCTGTCCGCGAACCTGGCCAAGTATTCCTTCCATTGGGGATCCTGGAGACGGCCCGCGGCCGACGTCGTAAGCCCGGTGGCCCTGTACATATGGTATCGCACCAGATCCCTCATAAGCCTCACAAAGACAAGATTCACGGACTGCCTGAACCCCTCCCTCACACTCACCACCCGATCGTTGTGCTCAGGATCAAAGTTCTCAAACCTGTGGAGTCCACCTCCTGTAAAAAAATCTTCCTCCGGGCTGGCAGAATAGGTTCTTTCCAGGGCAGCCTCCAACATGGCTTCCAGGCTTTTGTCTGAAGATCCTATGAGATGCTCCAAAGCCCAACGGGTCAGAGGATCGGACATCTCATCCAATTGTTTGAGAAGCTGATATCCAGGCTTGGAAGCATAGCGCTCATGGAGCCAGGCTATTACCTCCAGGTAATGCACCAGAGTCCTTAGCTTGGCAGTGGAGCCCAAATCCAATTTTACCCCCTCGTTGATGTTGAAGGGTCCGTCAAAGTTGTCTGTCTGCACCCTAAGAAGGTTGGCCTTGTGGGTTCTTTCATAAAGTGTCAAACTGTAAAAAACCTTGGAAGGGTCCCCCTTGCCCAGAAGCCTCGGGCCTGTCAGGCCAGCTGCCTGAGCTGCAGAGACATCCGCAAGTTTTGTTAATACCTGGGTAACTTTTTCCTGAAGAGGCCTGTGAAAGGTACTCATGACCTTCAAGTCCAGCCTGTCCAGGTCGTACAAGCTCTTCATTCCCAAGTCATTCAGCAGAACTATGCGCACCGAGTTGGCTGCCTTGCGCTGAAGGAAAGAAACCTGCTCTGCAGAGGGAACCCTTTGCCTCAGTGTAGGCCTCAGCTCCATGGCAGCGCGGCTCAACTCCCAGGGAATGACCCCTGCTTGAGCCATGAGCCGCAGGTAACTGTCCACAAGCTGATTCAAAGAAGACTGTTCCATGGTCAGGTAGTAGGAAGGTCTTCTGTGAGCCAGCAACAGGCTCAGCACCCTGCGGAAAGCCAGGACAGCCTCCCTGGGAGGAGACTTGCCTGAAAGGCTCTTCTCGTTTCTCAAAAGCTCGTTGGTAGAGTTGAAATCCGCATCGTACCAGGCCCAAAGACCGTCTCCCAGACCACTTACCTCACCGAAGCCCTGGATCGCAGCCAGAGGAATGGAGTTGAGATAGCTCACCACCAGATTGCGGCGAACTTCCCTGGTGTCTTCCCCTTCTAGGTAAGCCCTGAAAGAGGCTGATGCCATTTGCCGAAGCTTTTCCAAGGGGTTGTGGGTCCGGCCCTCTGGGGAGTGCCTGTATTTCTCGAGCTGTGTGGCTATGGTACTTCCCCCCGGGGTCCTACCTCCAGACCTTACGGCCCCACCCGCCATGTCCAAAATGGCCTTGGCCAGCCTGTCCCACTCCACAGCGGGGTTGCGCAGCGGGTATCTATCATCCAAGAGCTCCCTGTTCTCTATGAAAAGAAGGGTTCTCACAACAATAGGGGGGATCTCCCCAAAGTTGTTGTACACCCTCTGGGGATACTTAGCCCACCACAAGGGAGTCCCATCCTGATCCAGAATCTCCAGTCCAGCCCTGGTCTTTTCCCTGTAAATAGGGAAAAGTCCCTTGTCCACAGCTTCCATGAACATCTCGCTCGTCCTGGCCTGGGCCTTTATCTCGTATCCCTTTTGTCTTAGGCTGTCCAGCCATTGGGGCATCTGGGTGTAGCCCAGCCTCATATCGTATGGACCGGGACCAGGAAAACGGATGGCTTGGCTAGGCCCGCCTTCTACCCAGTATGTCATCTGCTTGGCAAGGCGTGAGAAGGTACGGGCCTGGAGCTTAGAGGTGGTAAGCTCCTCTGAAAAGTATTTGTAAGCCCAATAGCCCATAGCAAACAAAAAGCTTATGAGCAATAGCCTCACAATGACATATCGCAAGAATTTGCCAACCCTCATGGAGAATCCCCAACAAGAGCCATTGTGAACTGTTGGTCGCGTCCCTGAAGTTCCCTGTGAAGTCGATTTCTCAAGCAGACCATGTTATGAAAATTACAACCCCAATCATTGCCCAACCCCTTGCGCTTTTTCCTGTTTTCAGGCCCACAGCGGGGGAGGACCCCATAGGGCAAACCAGGCTGCATCCAAGCATGAATCGGTTCATCCCAGGATATCCTGAAGTTAGCCCATATCATGCATTGATCGCCAATAATGGGGACCAGGGCTTCCCAGATTCATTTTTCAGACCGAGCCTGAAGAAAAGCTCTGTTTATTTGAGGTGCTTATAATTCCGTCGGTGGCGCCCGGGCCTTGAGCGCTCAGAGCGGTTTTCCCCCGTTTTCAAAGGGAGTGAGGCTTCTCTGCTATGGCAAGAATATATCTACCGCAGCCAGCATAGGCCTCAGCAGCCCGACACTCGATCTCCATCAGAAGATCCTGCTCCTTTTCCGATAGCTGTGAGGGCCTGATGATGGTGCCGTGGGGATCCTCCTCCAGGCCGGAGCAAATCCCTATGCCCAGGAGCCTGGGTGAACTGAGTCCCAGTTTACGATAAAGGCGTCTTATCTGATCTGTTGTCTGCCAGGTGTACCAAACTGGCTCCCCCCACAGGTAGCCTTCCCCCCTCTCCAGGGCCATTTGGGCTCCTTCCCATCGCCAGCTCCAGACGGTTTGTAGCAAGTTGTAGTACTGGGATCGAAAGGCCACAAAGCTCACACCGCCTGGTTTCAAGACACGCACAATCCCACCCAGCACCTCCTTCCACCTGGGAAGAAAAAAAGTAACTTCGATCAAAAGAACCACATCAGCTGAACTTTCCTGTTCTGACTGCAAAAACTCCAGCAGGTCAGCCTCCTGGAACCTCAGGTTGGCGAGGCCTTGGGCCCTTTGCCTTGCTTTTTCCAGTGCTGGGCCAGCCAGATCCACGCCTCTTACTTCTCCCCCTCTCTTTAGGCTCCAACTGGCCAAGGGAATGCTGAGGCGACCCTGTCCGCATCCCAAATCCAAGATCGATGGCCCACCCCCCCGGAATCTGGCCTCCAGTTCAGGCAGGATCCAATACATGTACTGCCTGGCATAGTAGGCCTCATCAGGGCTCCCCATCATGTCATAGTCTGCCATGCTACGAATCACAGCCTCCCTGTGGGAAGCTGTGTCAAAGTCAGCCTCCACCCTTTTTCTGCTCTTCCTGGGCATACTCACCCCATTGCCCCTTGGGAAACATGCCCAGAGGCCGGACCCTTTTTTGTGACGCGGCTTAGTGCCTGCCTCAGGTCAAAGACTGTCAATCGGCTGTTTCTAAGCAGACAATGATAGTGACTCCTCAAGTAATTATAAAATCGTGGGTAACACTCAAACCACCAGTATGAAGACCAGACAAAGGCCAGAAAAGAGGCGCCCTGCCCCCTTAAACCCTCTAAGGCTTCAATGGCTTCCTCGTCACTTCGGGGAGGACCCCAGTAGCATCCATTTCTGTCCAGGAAACAACGGCGTTGCGCCCCTGGTATTACTTCCCCCATGCCCCAGTAATCGTCTTCCACCAACACATACGTGGATCCACTAGGCACGACCCTTTGAAGATCCCCCACGGCCCTCTCCACCTTCCTCCACCAACCCCTCCTCTTCAAGCTCTCCTTCTTCACCCTAATCCCAAAACCCCTGGCGTGAGTGGCAAGAGCATCAAGAGAAAAGTCCCACATCCGAACGAAAAGCTCCAGTCTCTCCCTGAAAGACTCCTTGAGGGTGTACTTGTCGGTGTGGATCCTGTAAAGGCCTTGGGGCTCAGCCGTGGCCCTCACAAGTCCATACAAGGGGGCCAAGGTAGCCAGGTACAGATCACCTCCCCCAAGACGAAAAAGCTCCTCTGGGATGGGCATCACATGCTTCAAAAACCATCTGGCCCAGGCATTGCCGCTGGTTGGAGGAAAATGGTGCGGCCCTTCCAAGAGCAAATCCTCCCTAAGATCCCCATGGGAGATCTTGTCTGGTGGGACCTTCTTCACCATGATCCTGCTGGATGGATCCATGGTCCACATCTGCCACCTCACTGTGGACACCCCTTTTTCCTTGAACAAATCCATGCAGCTCTCTATTGCTGTAGGCAAAAGAGCGTCATCCGAATCCAAAAATATGATTACATCCCCCCTGCTCTTTTCAAATCCCACATTGAGGGCAGAAGCATGACCACCGTTTTTTTTGAAAACAGCCTGGATGCGGTCTCCATAAGAACGGATGAGTTCCGCTGAGTCATCAGTAGAGCCATCATCCACCACAATGGTCTCCACCTCAGGGTATGTCTGGTCCAGACAACTGTCTATGGTCTCCCTCAAATACCGCCCGTAGTTGTAACTGCTTATCACAATACTAGCTAGGGGCCCTCTGATCATCTTTCTAGCCCGCTCCTATGGAGGTTTTAGTCAGGCGCTGCCCATTTAATCACAGCAGATCTCATCCATCAACCTCCGAAGACTCGCTCCTGGCCCAAGTGCCCTAGGGTTCCAAGGCTTTTCTTGGTAATCGGCCTTGAGCTCCATAAGGGTCTCCATTGCCTCTTGGAGCCCTCCAGAGAAGAGGAGCCAGATTCCATGGATAGATACGCCGCGAGGCCTGTGTCCTTCCCCCACTAATGACTCATACAAAGTCACTTCTGCACCCACTAAATGCTCACCTCTCCGTATGAAAACCGCTCTAGTAGGGAGCAAGGCAATGCCATTGACCTTCCATCTTTTGGCATGGAACCCGCAATTCCCCAAATACCAGGCAAAGTAAATCCCCTCTGTTGTATGGGACCAATAGTAGTAGGGCCAGTTCTAAGGATTGCTCGTGACAACATGCCCCAGGCGCACAACTCTTATGACCTGCCAAAGCTGCTCCCATTGACTCCACCAACAAGGTGCACTGAGACCATCTCAATTATGATGCTCCGCCCAATGGCCTCTTCATTTCCCTAAGATCAAAAATAACGACTCTCTTGTTCTCCAGCGCGCAGCGGTAACGACCTCTTAGATAGCTGTGAAATCCAAGATAATGGTCCAGCCACCAAAAGGAACTCCATACAAAGACGATGAAGCTGGCACCGTCCCTCCTCAGCCTCTCCATCTCTGCTATGGCCGTCTTATCCTCCGATGGAAGGCCCCAGTATCTTCCATCACGTTCCAGAAACGGCATGGCCCTTCGGCCCAAGAATTCGCCTCCTACATCCCACTTGTCCTCATCCACCAAGATGAACGCCTCCCCTGGAGCTATGAGCTTCTCCATGTCCTGGATGGACTCGTGCACCTGATGAAACCATGAATCCCCAAGGCACGTCTCCATGTGGAAAGGCTTCCCCAGCCTGGCACACCAACGTGCCAGCTCAGAATAGTAAAAGTCGAACTCCTCCAGCCCTATTCGCAGCCTTTCAGCAAAAGACCTGACTGCGTACGGGTTGCCATGGTGTCATCTGTAAAGGCCCAGAGGGTTGAGGATTTCCTGTACCTTTCCCAAGAGCGGGACCATGGTCCAAGGGTACCCATCCACGCCATAGCGGATCCCTCCTTCTGGGAGGGGAAAGATCCTCTCCAGGGCCCAACGGGCCCATGCATGACCTGCCTTGGCCACCACCTTACCCACTCGGTTCCCTTCTGGGTCCACAACCTCGAGGGGCCAGTCCAACTCGCCAACTCCTGGTCCTGGAACAAGGGCACCACCGCTTCCATGGCGCCAGGGGCCAGTTCATCATCCGAATCCAAGAAGCAGATCACCTTTCCGCGGCTGACAAAGAACCCTCTATTTAGGGCAGAGGCCTGCCCACCATTTTCTTTGAAGATGGCCTTGACCCTGTTGCCGTAGCTAACGAGGATAGCCTGGGAGTCGTCGGTGGAGCCGTCGTCCACTACGATCACCTCTGTGTTTGCATAGGTCTGGGCCAGGGCACTCTCTATGCACCTCTTCAGGAAGCGGTAGTTGTAGTTGCTTATGATCACCGAGGCCAAAGGGGATTCATCCATGTTTGGTTTCCTTCAATGCCTTGGTCCAGGAGTCAAAGAAAAATCCCTTTCCAGGCTCAAAGACCCCTTCGTGTTGGTGGAGGCCCTCCCCTCAGCCTCTTGGCCTCCTCCAAACACAGGAGTCCTACATATCCAATTGGTTTTGGAATTAACCCGCGACCCAGATCCTGATTTCCTTCGGGGCCGCCTTTGGGGGGGCTGAAGCCCTCATGTGAGTTGACCTCACAGGGCATGAGATCTGTTCTTAGACCGCCCACTGCGCCGAGTTTCCTGCCCCGCAATGGAGCTTGTGAAAACGTGCGTAAGCTCCTTGCTTGTTTAGGAGCTCCTGGTGGTTTCCTTCTTCCACCACTTTTCCTTCCTCCAGAACCACTATTCGGTCAGCATTTCGTATGGTAGAGAGCCGGTGGGCAATTATGAAAGTGGTGCGGCCAGCCATCAAACCCTCCAGGGCCTTGACCAAATCAGCCTCTGTGGCAGAATCCAGCGAAGAGGTGGGCTCGTCCATGATCAGAATTGGGGCATCTTTAAGAAGAGCCCTGGCAATGGAGATGCGCTGTCTTTCTCCTCCGGAGAGGGAGGCCCCACCTTCACCGATGATCGTCTGGTAACCTTGTGGAAGCTTCTGGATGAATTCATGGGCTCCTGCAGCCTCAGCAGCTTTCATGATTTCTTTGATCCCTGCACCGGGGCGGCCATAGGAGATGTTTTCAGCCACGGTCAGAGGTAAGAGAAAAGGATCCTGAAGCACTATGGCCACTTGGGATCTGAGGCTCTCCAGGCTTACCTGCCTGATGTCCAAGCCGTCCACTGTTATCCTCCCTTCCCAGGGGTCTAGCAGCCTTGGGATCAGGCTCACCAGGGTGCTCTTGCCGGCACCTGTGGGACCTACTATGGCCACGGTCTGACCCGGTAGGGCGTGAAGGCTCACTTGATTCAATATGGGCCTGCCGTTCTCATATCCGGCGGTTACCCCTTCCAAGCGCACTTCCCTTCCTTTGGCTCCTGCAGAGGGCAAAGAAGTACAGCCCGGGGTGTCTTTGATTTCTTCCTCTTGAGCCATTACCTCCAAGACCCTTCTAGCCCCTCCTGCAGCAGCAGCAAAACCTGAAGCCAAGTAAGCCAGGGTTGTCATGGGTCCGTAAAGAGAGGCCAGGTATGTCAGAAAAACCAGAAGTCCCCCAACGGTTAGGGATTCCCGCACCACATGAATACCCCCTATGCCCATTATGACCGCTGTTCCCGCGGCCAGGATCCCGCTGACCCCCACCTTGAACTGTAGCTGGGCGGCCACGGCCCTGAGGTAGACCTGAAGTGTCCTGAAGGACATCTGTCTGAACCTCTTCTCCTCATAATCCTCTCTGCCAAAAGCCTGGACTGCCGGTAGCGCGCTTAATGTCTGCTCTGCCAATGCCAACATCCTGCCTTCCATCTGCTGCTGGTCGTAGGTACGTTCTGCCATGGGTTTGGCAAAGAGCCTTATGAGCAGGCCCAAGGGTGGTGCCACCATCAAAGCCAGAATCGCCAAAGGAGCATCCATGTGCCACATCACCGCAAAAAGCGTCCCCAAGCTGGCCAGAGCATGCACCAGGGGCAGCGCCACTCCCAAGACCAGCTGGTTCACACAGCCCGTATCATGGGTGACCCTTCTTAGGAGGTCTCCTGTCATCTGGCGGCCATGGAATCTGAGGGAAAGGCGCTGGAGTCGATCAAATAGCTCTGCCCCCAGGTCCATGGCCATGCGCACACCCACACCGGCCTCCAGATAGGTTCGAAGCGTCTGAGAAGCCTGGTTCAACAGGTAAACCAGCACCGTGGCTGCAGCCAGCCATGCCACAAGCCCCACGGGTGAATCTCCAGCCGGGATTTGCTCCAGCCATCTGAGCTTCTCCGGAAGAGGATCACCTTGCAAAACATTATCTACCAGCACCTTCATGGGCCATGGCACCAAGGCTTCCAGCCCCACGCTCAGAAGCATAAGCAGGGCTATTACAGCAAGGCTCCTCCAGTGGGGCAGGGCATAGCCGAGTATCTCCAACCACCAAATTCTCATGCAACTCCCTCCTGGGGGATGAAAAGAAGCTGGCGGGCATACAATCTGGCGTAGAGCCCGCCTTTTTCCATTAGCTCCTGGTGGCTTCCGCACTCCACCACCTCGCCTGCCTGAAGCACGACTATTCTGTGGGCCCTTCTTATGGTGGAGAGCCTGTGAGCTATGACAATGGTGGTGCGACCCTGCATCAGTCTTTCCATGGCTTCCATGATCTCAGCCTCGGTCTTGACATCCACGGCCGAGGTAGGCTCATCCAATACCAGCACCGGAGCGTCCTTCAAAATTGCTCTGGCTATGGCCAGGCGTTTTCTTTCCCCCCCTGAGAGGTTGGCCCCCCTATCACTCAACACGGTCTCGTAACCCCTGGGCAGCCTAAGGATGAAGTCATGGGCACCGGCCATTCTGGCTGCCTCTTCTATTTCCCGAAGGCTTGCCCCTGGTCTACCGTAGGCTATGTTCTCGGCCACTGAGATGGGCAACAAGAAGGGCTCCTGTAAGACCAGCGCCACCTGGGATCTGACGCTGGACAACTGGAGTTCCCTCAGATCCTGGCCGTCCATGGTGAGCCTGCCTTCCCAGGGATCAAAGAAACGCGGGATCAGGGAAGCCAAGGTGCTCTTTCCAGCCCCGCTGGGCCCCACTATGGCCACCATCTCCCCTGGCCTCACCTCCATGGAGACTTGTTTCAAAATAGGTCTTTCCGGTTCATATCCGAAGGCAACTCCCTCCAGGCGCAGGTGCCTTCCACCATGGACCCTTTGAGGGCTAAGAGCCTTGGCCCCCGGAATTTCCCTGACCTCTTCTGGGGCCTCCAATACTTCCATTACCCTGTCCATGCTGGCGCTCACAGATCTGAGCTCTCCGTAGGTACGGAGCAACTCCTGGGTGGCATCATGCCAAGAGCGAAGATAAGCCAGGAAAACCAGAAGATCCCCCACAGACATGGCCTCGGCCATGACCTTCTTGCCTCCTAAAAACAAGACCAGGGCATTACCCACGGTAAGGGCCAGTCCATTTACCATCCCGTACACATCCTTGAAGAGGCTGCCTTTCTGAGTTGCTGCCGTGGTCTCCGCGGCCAAGCGTTGGAAGGTCCTGCGGTTCATGGGCCGTGTACCAAAAGCCTGGACTATGGGTATGGCCGAGAGGGTCTGATGTACGAAACCCATGAGGCGGGTCTCGGCCTCTCTGGTAACACGGGTGGTACTTTGCAGTTTTTGGCCGAAAAACATGGCGGAAGCTGCCAGGGCTGGCACCGTAATCAGGGTCACTGTCGTGAGGGTGGGCTCAACTCTCCAGGCCACCACACCCATGCTTGCCATGACCAGTATCTGGTGGGCAGGGCCTACCAGAAGCCCGTGTGCCAGGCTGTACACACAGTAAGTATCGCCGCTTAAGCGGCTCAGGGACTCCCCTATTCCTTGGCGAATATGATAAACAAAGGAAAACCTCTGAAGCCTGTGAAAGAGGTCAACGGCCAGATCGAAAACCATGCGCTGGCCAGCAGAGGTCCAGCTCCAAGACAGTACCACATCCAGAGCGCTTTGGATGGCGAACAACCCCAGGCTGGAACACGCCGCAACTATGATTAGAACCACAGGGGTTATGCCCACGGAAAGCGCTTCCAGGGCACGGCGCACGGCCTCAGGTACAGCCTCATTGCCCAAGGCGTAGTCTATCAGAAGTTTGAGAGGCCATGGTTGAAGCGCCGAGGCAGCGGAACTCACACCTGTGAGCACCAGGATCAGAAGAAGTGAAGGCCATTGCCTCAGGATATATTTGGTCAGGGGTTTATACTTTTGAACCACTCTTGGCATCTAAAGCTTCTCCAGGAGTGCGTGGTGCACTCAGGAATCATTCTTCGCTTCCAAGGCCCTCTGGCAACAAGCCGCCGCCCAGCCACAATCCCACATGCTACCCCACCATAGGAGCATCACCCCCAACAGGATGATCCCTCCCACCCCCCAGGCCTTATCCAGAAAAGCCGCCAGGGCAAGAAATCCACCGGCAGCCATGGCAGCCAGGCAGTAAGGTGAAATCACTGGCCAAAATCGCACCAGCACCTGTTGCTTTCCAGCTCCGTGTTCCTCCAATGCCATCTGCAGCCTAACCTTGCCCAGGAGCCCCCCTCTCACCTCCAGGTCCCATGAGTCATAATCTCCTCCTGCCCTGACCAAAGCCCCACTTTCTTTCAAGTTACTCTCCAAGTTTTTCAACCTTTGTGCCTGGGATTCCCAATTTTCACTCCAGATGGCCCTTCTGCGAGGAAACGGCATTAGCATTCCACCTTGGCCCCTTCTGCGCCATGGACTCAGGCCGTTTTTGAGCCTTCCCCAAAGTCTGGCCAAAGGCTGCAAAAGGAACAAGCCGGCCGTTATACCCTTCAGAACCCAGCGAGGAGTGGTTTTGTCCTGGGACCTGGAGAAATCTGCCCGGGCTGCACTGCTCAAGGCCTGCCAGGCCGTGCAAAGCAGCCCCCCACCCAACAGCCACCAAGCTGACTTAAGGGGCTCCCACCAGAAACCCAAAAGAGCAATGATCACCAGTAAGAGCAAAATCAGATACCACTCGGGCATCATGGGAAGGGAAAGCCACAAACCAGGGCTTGGGCCATAGACAGATTGAAAGGGAGCCGTGCCCCAGACACCCTGGTATATCCTGGATGGCACCAGGGGAAGAGGTCTAAGCAGACCAGATCCATACAGCCTTCCCTTCCAGGAAAGATGTCCCAGGGTGTTGTAACGATGAGGCCATTTCTCCTCCAGCAGGGCCTCGGCACTGCCGTAGTTCTTCTGCTGTTTCCAGTAGGCTCTGATGGAATTTCTTCTGTGATGCCACACCACGGCCGTAGGACAATAACCTATGCTCCATCCTTTTTCCTGAAGCCTCCAGCAAACATCTACGTCGTCACCGGCTATTCTGAATCTGGGGTCAAAGCCCCCTATGGCAACCAAGGCCTCTTTTCGAAAAGCCATATTGCACCCAGGGATATGTTCGGCTTCCTGGTCCGAGACAAGCACATGTATGGGTCCTCCGGGTGCGTTGGCCACGCACTGAGCTATGGGACCGTCCTTGCCGGGTGGAATATTAGGGCCTCCAATGCCCACATGATCGGAATTCATGAATGCCCAGGCCAGGTATTGCAGCCAGTGCGGATCCGGATAGGCGTCATCGTCTATGTAGGCTATTATCTCCCCCTGTGCTGCCTCCAGACCTATGTTGCGGGCCTTGCTCAACCCACCATTGGGAACGCTTATCACCCTGGCCCCCAGGCTGGAGGCTATCTGGGCTGTGTTGTCCGTAGAGCCGTCGTCCACCACTGTGATCTCAAAACAAGGGTATTGGAGGCGCTGAAGCCCTTCCAGGGTGTCTCTTATGGTTCTGGAACCGTTGTAGGAGCATACCACCACCGATATTTGGGGCCATGAAACCCCTTGCGGAAAAGGGACCTCTGAAAAGGCCTTCCGCACAGCTTCGAGGGCTGGTTTGGGTTTCCTTTGCCTGGTGGTTATCCCAAAATCCCAATCCACGATGTCGTATCCTCCCCGATACCATTCGTCGGTCCATGCGAAAACAAAGGCCCCCACACAGCCAGAGGCAAAGGTCTCTTGGATCTGCCAGGAAAGGCTATGGGCTTGAGCCTCTGTGCCATTGCGTCGACTGTCCAGCCCGATCTCGGCCATGACCAGAGGCCTGTTCCCTGCCAGGTTCTGGAGCCTCGCCAGATAGGCCCGCAAGCGTTCCCTGGACTCCAAATAAACATTGAAACAGGCCAGGTCCAGGAAATCCAAGTTTAGGAATTCTGTGGTGGGATAGTTCACATACGTGACCAGGGCCTCTGGATCCTCATGTTTGGTGGCCTCGTACAGCTTCCTGATGAATCTTTGGATTCGAGCCGGGCCGTGCCAACGCACTATGGAAGCAGGTATCTCGTTGCCTACCACAAAACAAAGCACCGCTGGATGCCCACTGAGGGAGCGCACCTGAGCTCTTACCCTCTCTACTATGGAGCGAGCTCTCCTGCGTTGATCCAGAAAAGCTATGTGCTCCTCCCAAGCCAGACCGACCATGACCCTCAGTCCATGCCTGTGGGCCAGATCCAGCAACCAGCGGGGGGGAGCTGTATAAGTCCGCACAGCATTGAATCCGTTTCGGGCCATGAGAGTAAAATCCTTCTCCACCTTTACCGGATCATGGAACTCCTGGCCTGTGGCATCTGGTCTGAATGTCCCGTATGTGACACCTTTGACCCAGAATTTGTCCTGGCCCACATAAAGGAATTTTCCCTCCACCCGGGGCCTGTGAAATCCAGGTGCCTGTCCGGCAATCCTCTTTCCCTGCTCCAGGTAGCCCGGGTGGTCCAATATGGGCTCCGGAGGTTCGCTGTGTTGGTCTTGACCCCTAGAGATTGGCTTCAATATTGTAGTCCTCCAGACTCCTTCCCCTACGGTGGAAATCTCTCGAGCCTCTCAGGGGCTTTTTTGGTGCCACCTCAAGGCAGTGTCCACTATCTTGTCCAGCTCTACCCACTGGGGGGTCCACCCCAGGATTTCCCGGGCCCTGGAAGCATCGGCCACAAGCACAGGAGGGTCACCGGCTCTGCGGGGAGCATTCATTCTGGGGACCCTTTTGCCGGAGACCCTCTCTACGGACTCTATAACTTCTTTTACAGAATGCCCCTTCCCTGTGCCCAAATTGAGCCCTAGACTGTCCCCACCCGAGCGCAGATGTTCAAGGGCCAATATGTGGGCCTCTGCCAGATCCATGACATGGATATAGTCCCTTATGGCCGTCCCGTCAGGCGTTTGATAGTCGGTGCCAAACACTTGGACTGGCTCTCCTTTTCCCAAGGCCGCCCTGATTACAAGGGGAATGAGATGGGTCTCGGGAGTGTGATCCTCCCCTGTCTCGCCCTCAGGATCCGCACCGGCCGCATTGAAATATCTCAATGCAACCCACCTTATCCCATATGCCCTTCCGTACCATTGAAGGGCCTTTTCCATATAGAGCTTGGACTCCCCATAAGGGTTCACAGGCATCTGGGGGAGATCCTCGCTTATGGGAATGCTCTGAGGTATCCCATAGGTGGCACAGGTAGAGGAAAATATTATGTCCTTGACTCCAGTGCGTACCATGGCATCCAGCACATTTAGCCCGTTTAGGACATTGTAACGCATGTATTTGCGCGGGTTTTCGACAGATTCCCCCACGTAGGCGTAAGAAGCAAAGTGAAGCACTGCCTGGATGTCATAGCGTTCTATGGCCGTGTGGATCTGGTTTGCATCACACAGATCTCCTTGTACCAACGGACCCCACTTCACTGCCCAGGGGTGTCCGTACTCTAGGTTGTCCAAGGTGACGGGCAGAAAACCGTGTTGGGCCAGCCGCTTGCATGTGTGGCTGCCTATGTAACCGGCTCCTCCCGTGACAAGCACGGCCGGGTTCATGGTTTCTGGCTCCGGGATACTGGGTGGGATCAACCTTGCATGGCTGCCACTGCAATTTGGCTTGGCTGAAGCTGACGCCGGCCTTTTCGCAGAAGAGAGTCAAAGTACTCTATGGTGTTCAGGAGTCCTTCTTCCAGGCGGACCTTGGGCTCCCATCCCAGCTTTTCCTTGGCCAGGGTTATGTCCGGCCTTCTCAAGCAGGGATCGTCACTAGGCAAGGGTTTGAAAACTATGGGGGACTTGGACCCGGTCATGTCCAGGATCTTTTCTGCCAGCTCCAGCACCGTCAATTCGTGAGGGTTACCCAAATTCACGGGTCCGCAGAAATCATCAGGGCTTTCCATGAGCTTGAGGAGGGCCTCGATCATGTCCGAGACATAACAGAAGGAGCGGGTTTGGCTACCGTCTCCATAGATGGTTATGGGCATACCACAGAGGGCCTGAACTATGAAATTGGAGACCACCCGACCGTCATCCACCTGCATCCGAGGGCCGTAGGTGTTGAATATTCTGGCCACCTTCACACGGACCGCATAGCGCCGATGATAATCGAAGAACAAAGTCTCAGCACATCGCTTCCCCTCGTCATAGCAGGATCGGACTCCTGTGGGATTCACGTGTCCCCAGTAATCCTCCCTTTGGGGATGCACCTTTGGATCTCCGTAAACCTCACTGGTAGAGGCCTGGAGAATCTTTGCTCCTGTCCGCTTGGCCAGGCCCAGCAGATTGATGGCACCGTATACGTTTGTCTTTACCGTATGGACCGGGTCTTGCTGGTAATGAACTGGGGATGCGGGGCAGGCCAGGTTGTAAATCTCGTCCACCCGGACGTGCAAAGGCCAGACTATGTCGTGCTGCATCACCTTTAGCTGGGGGTTCAAAGTGTGCTGGGCCAGATTCCTTCTGCTTCCCGTGTGGAAGTTATCCACACACAGCACAGAATGACCTTGGGCAACAAGCCTGTCACAAAGATGAGAACCTAAAAAACCAGCCCCGCCAGTAACCAGAATTCTCTTGCCTTTTTTCTCTTCCATTGTTTTCTGTTTTGACTCCTCTTTTGGATGCCAGAAATTCGCTCCACAACTGCCAAAGCCCAAAATCGCTCTTTAGCCCCTCATTGCCAGCTCGCACAGGCCCCAAAGACCTCCTGCGACCCCACCTGTTTGCTCTTTTGATCCAGCTTCTCGGCGTCTTTGAGCGTGGCTGCCTAGCATCGTCAGCCGGTACAAAGCAAGTAACATGCCAAAAGCCAGCGTCTTGCCTTCCCCAGATCTGACCCGGGCTTTTTTACCGGGCTTCCAAAGGGGAATGGCATTTATTAACTGATCGGTTTTCTTGAGCTTATTCCCTTGGAGCCGGGAACACAGCCAATCTTCTCCCATGCTGGCAAAAATATATTTCAGCAGCACAACCTGCAAGACCCTAGCCCTTGGGCACACAACCCCCCAGCACTTTCCAATGGTACCTTGATCAATGCCAGGAGATTAGAGTGTTATCCCGGCCTTAGAGATGTTTGGTTTTTTATCACAGGCTGGGCCAGGATGCAATTATTTCTGCAGAGAAAGATAGGAATTAGCAGTTCCTAGAACCAAACTATCGGAATTTCAAGTTCGTATTTTCTTTGGGTGTTGACCTGCTCTTGGTGGGATGGTAACAAAATGAGCCTGCAAATCCAGAAATGGAGCCTGCCCATGAAACCCGAGAAACAAAGCCCTTTCTCAGAAAAAGATAAAGTGCAGATAAGAAATCACGGCCTCCTAGAGGAGCAGGTCATGGCCCAGCTGGAACTTTTCTTGAATCCACCGGCTCCTATTAGGCTCTTGAGGCCCTGCAAGGTGGGGGATGGAATAAAGCGCTTGGACCCCTCCCATGCGGCAGAGCTGGCCCAAATACATTTGCGTGAAGCTGCCAAGGGCAGGTGCATGAAATTTGTCCCGGCCTCAGGTTCTGCTAGCCGGATGTTCAGGGGGCTCCTGGCCCTCAGAAAAGATGGCGTGGTTTCTTTGAAAGAAGTGAAAGAGCGCGCCCGTGAGGGTGATCCCAGTTCAATGCAGGCCATGGAATTCCTGGGCCAGTTGGAAAGATTTCCTTTTTACCCTCAGCTAAAAGATTCTATGGCCCGGGCCGGCTTGGACCTCAAGGCTCTTTTGGGGCAAGAACGCATAGGAGAGCTTCTAGAGGCATTGCTTAGCCCTCTTCAACTGGGTTACGAGGATCTGCCTAAGGCCTTGGTGCCCTTTCATAGTTACGGTGAGGAGGTAAGGACCTCTTTGGAAGAACACCTTGTGGGGGCAGCCTCCTACGTGGCGGATGCCAGGGGATGTTGCAGGATCCATTTCACTGTATCCCCCACTCACCTGGAGCGCTTCCAACAGGCTCTGGAAAATGCAAGGAAAAGATACGAGGAGCTCTTAGGTGTGAGATTCCAGATACAGGTCTCGGTTCAGGATCCATCCACAGACACACTAGCAGTGGACATGGAAAACCGCCCATTCAGAGACAAAGAGGGACGCCTTCTGTTCAGGCCAGGCGGACACGGGGCATTGCTGAGGAACCTGCAGGACACAGGAGGGGAGATCGTGTTCATAAAGAACATCGATAATGTGCCCCATGAAAGATTCATGGAGGAGAGCCTTTTCTGGAAGCGGGTCCTGGGTGGTTGCCTCATAAGATATCAGGAGGAAATCACTCACATAGTAAGGACTCTGGCTTCTCCCTGCCCTGAGGAGAGCTTCATAAGAAAGGCCATGGAGTTTGCCCAAAGCGTCTTGTGTCTGGGTCTGCCTTCCAGAAAAGAGTTGGGAAGCAGGCTGGAGGCCTGTGCAAGGCTCAGGCAATGGTTGGATCGCCCCTTGAGAGTATGCGCAATGGTGGAGAATCAAGCAGAACCGGGTGGAGGCCCGTTTTGGGTTAAGACCGTACCTGGGGAGTGCGCCCTCCAAATAGTAGAGAGTGTGGAGGTGGATCTCTCGGATGAGGCTCAACGCTCTATCTGGCTCTCTTCAACCCACTTCAATCCTGTGGATATGGTGTGCATGTTGAGGGATTCAAAGGGTGACCCTTTCGATTTGAGGCTTTTTGCGGATACCTCCAGGGTGCTCATAACCAAAAAATCCAGCGGAGGCAGGGAACTCAAGGCACTGGAGCATCCAGGTCTTTGGAACGGAGGCATGGCCCGCTGGAACACGATTTTCGTGGAGGTGCCTGTGACCACTTTTCAGCCGGTCAAGACCGTAAACGATCTGCTAAGGCCTGGACACCAATCAAGACCATGAGTCTCCCGTGGGCCAAACTTTTTTCCCCCAAGCCTTCCGAGGCCTCTGGGACCAGAAATACTGTAAAGGAGTGTTTTGGAAAACTGGCAGCAGAATGAGCTTTGTGAAATCTTCCATATGAATCAATTGTGTTGAGCCTCAAGAACATGCTCAAGGCTGATTTCAGCCAGAGTTGTCATGCAATATTGGCAAATGAGGGCCACCTTGATGATATCCCCGGCTAAATTGATTTTTTGTTCCAACGGAGCCTGATCTTCTCTTTAAAGTCCTTGCCCGCTTTAGGCTTGAAAGTGTGTAAAGATATGGAGGGCCTTGGGGCTTAGGCCCCAAAGCCACCTTTTTTTACAGTTAATCAATGGAAGGGGCTGGGAACTCTATTGTTGACATCGCGGGCGGTTTGTGGCATTAGAGTTACTTTAGCTGGGGACACTTGGGCTGGTGGGGCATTGGGTCTTGTTTTGTGCGGTTTTCCAAAGCTCTTGAAAGAGAGTCTTGGAAGACCGGGAGTCTCTGAAATGGGGGGAGGTGGTGTTCAGGCGTGATCAAGGGGGTGCGCACCCAAGAGGCATAAGACGGGTGGGGAAAGCAGTCCTCGCCTTCTTTGAAAAAGAAAATAGTTGAGGAGGTAAGGGGAAATGTCTAAGAAATTCGGAAGGATGGTTGTTGCTTTGGCGATCTTGGTGGGATTCGGATTCGCAATCATGGGATGCGCCACTACCGAAGACCTCAAGGCCGTGGAGCAGAAGGCTCAGATGGTAAGCGACAAAGCTGATAAGGCCATGAGCGAGGCTCAGGCAGCCAAGAGGGCCGCAGCCAGCGCCGATGCATCTGCCAAGAAGGCTGCTGATTCAGCTGCCAAGGCTGAGGCTGCTGCCAGCAGGGCAGAGTCTGCTGCCAAAGCAGCCGCTGACTCTGCGGCCAAGGCCGAGGCCATGGCCAAAAAGGCAGAGGCCATGTTCATGAAGAAGATGAAAAAGTAAGCATTTTTCAGGGAGGACCGCCTCTAGATGGTGGGCCTCCCTGATTCTTTTTGTTTGCCAAATATAAGATTTCCCTTTTGTCGTGCCAGCACCGATGCCCTTTCAGGACTCAGGGCAGGAAAGGCCGAGGGTCTTGCTCCCAAGAGCATTTCATGAAACACATCCTTTTTGCCTCTCAGGATCAATCTGCCGGCGACATCATTAGAAATTCCTTTCGCGGCGAGTACAGGGTTGAGACAGCACCCAGCCGGGAAGCTTGCTTCGAGCCTTCCAGGAGAAGACGCTACGAATTTATTTTCATAGATGTGGGATTTTTGAGAGAAGCCATCGGCTCCGGTGGCTTCAATGATTACAAAGCAGCGCTTCAGCCCTTCTGGCAGGAATTCCCCAACGCAGAGTTAATAGTGATGGCCCCCCAGGAGATGATCCGGGAGGCTGTCATGGCAGTTAAGGCTGGCGCGAGCAATTATGTGACTTATCCCATAGATCCCGATGAAATTCGATATGTCAAGGATTCGGTCCAAAAATCAATTCGCCTACAGTCGGAACTCAAATACCTGAGGGGTAAGTTCTGGCAGGCTGAATCTCTGGAGGTGGTACAGACCAGAAGCGCTGCCATGAAGAAGGTATTTGAGAAGGTGCAATCAGTTGCTCCCACCAAGAGCACGGTTCTTCTGGCTGGTGAGACCGGGACAGGCAAAGGGGTTTTGGCCAACATCATCCATAGGCACAGCAACAGACGGGAAAAGCAGTTCATAAGCGTGCACTGCGGGGCCATCCCGGATACCCTCTTGGAAAGCGAACTGTTCGGCCATGAAAAAGGGGCTTTTACCGGAGCCGTGCGAAGGAAGCTGGGCAAGTTCGAGATCGCTCATGGCGGCACCCTGTTTTTGGACGAGGTGGGGACCATAACTCCCTCGGCCCAGATCAAGCTCCTCCAAGTGCTCCAGGACAAGACCTTCCAGAGGGTGGGAGGGGAAGAAAATATCGAGGTGGATGTGCGCATTATTGCGGCCACCAACACCGACCTGGTCAAGATGTGTGAAGAAGGGCTCTTCAGAACCGATCTTTATTACAGGCTGAGCGTATTCCCCATAGAAATTCCCCCTCTTCGAGAACGTAAGGAGGACATCCCGGTTCTGGTGGAAGTCTTCCTGAGGAGGTTGAACAGATTCAACACCAAGGAAATCCACGGGGTTCACCCCGAAGTGATGAAGGCCTTCGAGCAATATCACTGGCCCGGAAACATAAGAGAGCTGGAGAACCTGATAGAAAGGGCCTACATATTGGAAACTTCCAACATGCTCACCCCGGAGAGCTTCCCCAGCGAGCTGTTCACCAATCAGGCCGAAACCCAGGAACTGACTCGCGTGGACACATCCAGGACTCTGGAAGAAGTGAGGCGCAAGGCCTTGGAAGAGGTGGAACGAAGGTACCTAAGCGAGCTTCTGCGCCTTAATTCAGGGCGCATCGGGCCCACTGCCCAAAAGGCTGGCATAGGAGCACGCCAGCTTCATAAGCTCATGCGCAAGTACGGACTAAGAAAAGAGGACTTCAGATCACGCACATCCTAAGGCAGGAACTAGAAATTCACCTGTGAGAAAAATCGGAATTTATAATTCCTATCAATAAAACTCCTTGTATCTCAATAACTTAAAGTTTAATATGCTCACTCCCTGCTTCTTCTCTCCTGGCCCCTGTGGTGTTTTGGAATCTCAAGTTCTGATTTAGCCTGAAAAGTTTTGGGGGTCTGACTCAGCCAATCAATCAAATTCAATGATCCAGCTTGCCTGGCATGTCTGTTGCGTAAGTCTGTTTCAAACTTGCAGGCTGGAGATGGGAGATGTGCCATGAGGAGCCCAGCGCGCAAGCACAAAGAGCCTCTTGTGGAGATCCATCCCATGTCAGCATAAAAGGGATCGTTGTACCCTCTGAATGGGACTCGAGGGGCACAGTGACTCAGGTGGCTATCTGCAGCCTCGATGAAAAGGAATACAGGGTGCGCCAGGAGGGCTTGGGGCCTGGCTTAGGGGAGATGATTCATCTTTGCGTGGAGGTCACAGGCCAGCTCATATCGGATGGGAAAGGCGGACATGAAATCCTTGTGTGGGATTTCCGCAAGGCGGATTAGATCCCATCACTGAGTAACTGATGAGGGTGCAAAGAACTTACTCGTGGACAGCCTGGCTGGATCTCATGACTTGGTGGCCTCAACCCATGCATGTTTTTCAGGAGCAGGTTTAGACTTGGATATGGCCTAACACCGCATGAAGGCTTGGATTTCTTAGCAGCCCCAAGGAGCATTCCCTGAAAAAACCCATACAGGGAATATTTTCTTGTTTTGAAGCTCACCTGAGGCTTGGATTTTGAATAAGGCGGAGTATAATTGGGTGCAGTCAGTCTCTTGGTTGGAAAGGAGGTGATGGCGGAAAATAAGATAGCAGGGCCTTTGAGGTCCAGCCAGCGGACCATAAAGCACTTTACGTGAGGAGAGGAGGTTGATCTATGGCGAGGAGAAATGCTGGGTTGTTCTGGGTGGTTCTAGTGATGGTGGGTTTGGGCTTCGGCCTGATGGGTTGCGCCACGACCGAGCAGCTCAAGGCAGTGGATGACAAGGTGACAGCTGCCGGTGCCAAGGCTGACAAAGCCCTTAGCGAGGCCCAGGCTGCCAAGAGCCAGGCTACGGCAGCGGCCAGCCAGGCCCAAGCTGCGGCAAACAAAGCTGCGGCAGCTCAGGCCAAGGCAGAGGCAGCGGCCAGCTCTGCCGAGCGTTCGGCCAAGGCAGCCGACGATGCAGCCAAGAAATGCGAAGCCATCTTCATGAAAAAGATGAAGAAGTAGCTTGATGCTGAAGGGAAGACTCTTCAGAGTAGGGCCCCTCTGGCAAAGGGGGGCCCATTCGTGGAACAGTGGGAGGTGGGCTTCATGGTGAAGCGCATTTTTCTGATTCTGCTTGTTGGACTGTTTGTTTTTGCCTCATCCGCTGGAATCATGGCAGCGGAGCAAAAAGGTTCTGCCAGCACCACCAAGAAGGAAGCCCTACAGGTCACCGTAAAAGGTACGGTTGTGGCCGCGGGCAAAGACGCCAAGGGCAATGTCAATGCCGTGGCAATCAAAAGCGACAAGGGTGAGTATAAGGTCGTGCTCAAAGGAAAAGGTAAAGATCTGCTAAAGATGGTGGGCAAGAAGGTAGAGGTCACGGGAAAGCTCCGGGAGGCAAAGGGCAAGAAATCCATCAATGTTTCGGATTTCAAAGAAGCCAGCGAATGAGGATTGAACAACGAAAGAGCTTTTGGCTTGAAAGATCCAGTATCCACAAGGGGGGGGGTGTCCCCCCGTTTCATTAGGGGGTGAAAGACAAATGGAGAAAGAGGTGCTGTTCACGGAGGATTTAGAGCCTCCGGGCAGGGCGGCCGGAGGCGCAGAGCTTCATGAAACAGGTTGTTTCTCCACTGAATCCAACCACTTCTTCCCTTCGGATTCTTCTTCGCAACTTTCCCTTCTGGAGTCTCCTCGGTGGTCTCAGAGATTTGTTGCAACTGAACGCAGCAGATGGTTCAGAAAGAAGTTTTTTCCCCAAGCTAGCCTCTCAGATTGGAACGACTGGCATTGGCAGATCAGTAACCGAATCCTAAGACCGGCTCAGCTGGAACAGATCCTGAGGCTAAGCCCCGAGGAAAGAAGGGCCTTCAAAGCCGGCGGAGATTCACTTCCCATGGCTATAACCCCTTACTATGCAAGTCTCTTGGATCCGGAGAACCCCAGCCAGGCTCTGAGGCGCACGGTGGTTCCCACCTTTTGGGAGCAAAAGCATTCCCCAGGGGAAGCTGCAGATCCCCTGGAAGAGGATCGTGACAGCCCTGTGGAGGGATTGGTCCACCGTTATCCAGACAGGGTTTTGTTCTTGGTCACCAACTCCTGTTCCACTTATTGCCGCTACTGCACCAGATCCCGAATGGTGGGGCACGCCGCTATGGGAGCCAGGAACCGGGATCAATGGGAAAGGGCTCTGTCTTACATAGAAAAGACCCCCAGTGTAAGGGATGTGCTTCTCTCGGGTGGGGACGTCCTTACTCTGCCCGACGAGGCTTTGGAATGGCTGTTGGGGAGGCTCTCCCGGATTCCCCATGTGGAGTTTCTGCGGCTGGGCACAAAGATACCGGTGGTGTTACCTCAAAGAATCACCCACTCCCTGCTTAGGGTTCTCAAGAGATTTCACCCCCTCTGGATGAGCATCCATTTCACCCATCCAGAAGAACTGACCCCTGAGACAGCCCAGGCCTGCCAGAGGCTGGCCGACGCCGGAGTTCCCTTGGGAAGCCAGACAGTGCTTCTGAGGGGAGTAAACGACGATCTGATGACCATGAGGAATCTGTTCCATGGTCTCTTGCGCATGAGAGTCAGGCCTTACTATCTCTACCAGTGCGACCCTATCCTGGGTTCCGCCCACTTCCGCACTCCTGTTTCCAAGGGCCTTGAAATCATAGCCGGCTTGAGGGGACACACCACAGGTTACGCGGTACCAACGTACGTGATAGACGCCCCCGGAGGGGGAGGCAAGATCCCCCTTCTCCCAGAATACCTGGTGGGAAGGGACGGCGACGATCTGATCCTCAAGAATTACAAGGGGCTCACTTACAGGTACCCGGATCCCCTTCCCCGAAAAGAATTCGGCCTGCGCCGACCTCAAGGCAGTTTTCAAAGGCCATGAAGATCGGCATCACCTACGACCTCAGAGAGCAATACCTGGCCCTCGGCTATGGTGAGGAGGAGACAGCGGAGTTCGACCAGCCCCAGACCATCCAGGCCATCCAGGAGACCCTCCAAGAGCTGGGTCATTTCCCCGAGAGCATAGGCAATGCCCAAAGCCTGATGGCCCATCTGCTGGCCGGAGAACGCTGGGATCTGGTTTTCAACATAGCCGAAGGACTGCGCGGTTTCGGCCGGGAGGCGCTGGTGCCCGCCTTACTGGAAGCTTACGACATCCCATACACTTTCTCAGACCCCTTGGTCTTGACCGTGACACTTCACAAGCCCACTGCCAAGAGGCTGGTGAGGGACCTGGGACTGCCCACACCTGAGTTTTGTGTTGTGGAGAGTCCAGAGGAGATAAGATCTGTCCAGCTTCCATATCCTCTTTTTCTCAAGCCTGTTGCAGAGGGCACTGGCAAGGGTATCACAGAGAGTTCCTGCGTTGGTTCGCCCCAGGAGCTCCAGAGGGAGGCATTGAGGCTACTGACCAGATTTTCGCAGCCGGTTTTGGTAGAGAGCTTTCTGCCAGGAAGGGAATTCACCGTGGGGGTTTTGGGAACCGGCAAGAATGCAAGGGTGTTGGGAGTCATGGAGGTGGTTCTACTCGAAGGAGCTGAGGCCGGAGCTTACTCTTACAAGAACAAAGAGCAATGCGAGCAGTTCGTGCAATACAGGAAGGCAGAAGGGACCAAGGCCTGCGAAGCAGCAGATTTGGCCCTGTGTGCCTGGAGAGGGCTGGGCTGCCGCGATGCCGGCAGGGTGGATCTACGCGAAGGACCAGACGGCCGCATCCAGTTCCTGGAGGTAAACCCTCTGGCGGGCCTCCATCCAAACCATTCAGATCTGCCCATTCTCTGCAAAATGCACAACATCTCTTACAGAGAGCTCATTGGAGCCATTGTGGAATCGGCATTGAGTAGAACACGCATCAGCTCATGAGCCATGAAGCGTGAGAATCAAATGAGGCCGCTGATAGTAACTTGTGCCAGGGCCGGTGGGGCGGCCCCTGACGAGCTGGATGACCTACTGCAGGTCCAGACCGTTCGGGCAGCTCTTTTGGAACTGGGATATGACCCAAGGCTTTTTTGGTTCACCCTTGACCTGAAAGCTGCTCAATCAGAACTGAAGAGACTCTGTCCGCCTTTTGTTTTCAACCTGCTGGAAGGCTTAGATGGCAAAGGTAGTCTCATACACCTGGGACCCGCGATCTTGGATGCCTTGGGGCTTACTTACACGGGTTGTTCTGCAGAGTCTCTTCTGCTTTGTTCCAATAAGCTTCTGGCCAAGAGGCTTCTCAGAATGGCAGGCCTTAGAACCCCTGATTGGGTGGAAAAGAAAGAGCTTGGCCGCAAGGCTCCCAAGAGTTCCACCTTGATTCTGAAGTCCGTGTGGGAGCACGCATCAGCCGGTCTGGATGAGAACTCCCTCCTCATGGCCCAGGACCGCGAATCTTTGGAAGCACATCTGGCAAGAAAAGCCCAGGCCATGGGAACGGAAGTTTTTGCAGAGCAATACATTGAAGGAAGGGAATTCAATGTTTCCCTCCTGGAGGGCTCATCAGGCCCAGAGGTGCTCCCGGTGGCCGAAATACTATTTCAGGACTATGAGGAATCCAGGCCAAGGATCGTCTGCTACAAGGCCAAGTGGGACCCGGAGTCCTTTCAGTACCATCACACCCCACGCAGCTTCCATTTCCCTGAGAGAGAAAAGTTGGTGCCTATTCTTGGGGAACTTGCCTTGAGATGTTGGAGTCTTTTCGGTCTGAGGGGGTACGCCAGGGTGGATATCAGGCTGGATTGTGAGGGCAGGCCATGGATCCTGGAGGTAAACCCCAATCCCTGCATATCTCCGGATGCTGGATTCATGGCTGCAGCGGGCCAAGCCGGCCTTGATGCCACCGAGGTGGTGGCCAGGATTCTTGAAGCCTCGGGTATTCCCAGAAAACCCCTACACACCCGTGCCAAGCCAAGGAAGTCCCCAAATGAGGTGCTCTGCGGAGAAGTGAAGCTTCGCCGGGAGGTTCTTCCACAAGATGTGGCCTCGGTCAGAAGCATAGTTGTTTCCGCAGGCATTTTCAGCCAGCAGGAAGTGGATGTGGCAGTGGAGCTTGTACAAGAAGCTCTCTTCAGCGGGCCCAGCAGTGGTTATAACTTTTTATTTGCAGAAAAAGAGGGCCGCACCGTAGGCTATGCCTGTTACGGGCCCATTGCCTGCACGGCCTCTAGTTTTGATCTTTACTGGATAGCCGTAGAGAAGAGCTTTCAGGGAGAAGGCACAGGGAACATTTTGCTCTCCCAGGTGGAAAGCCTTGTGGTCCAACAAGGCGGCAGGCGACTTTATGTGGAGACCTCCTCCAGGGCTGAGTATGAGCCCAGCATGCGTTTTTATACCAGCCGTGGATATGTGCGGGAGGCCTCCTTGGAGAACTTCTACTCAGAAGGAGACCACAAGCTCATCTTGGTCAAAGAGCTGGTGTGAATCATGCAGATCTCACGGAGCCTGAGCCACCTTCCCCTGAAAACCTTTCCCCCTGATCCTCTCTGACCATTTCTATCACGCCTTCCGGACAAAACGCTGCACACACCCCGCAGCCTTTGCAGTAACGAAGATCGATTACCATGTATCCACCCGACTCCTCCATCCTGATGGCCATATCCGGACACAGATATCTGCACATCTGGCAGAGCTTGCAGCCTTCCCTATGGAGTCGGGGTCTATGAGTCCTTGCCAATTGTATCCCTCCCCTTCACCTTACTCTAAAATCTTCCAACCATTCCTTTCTGCTCTTCTCCCATTGCTCCCGGGCCTTTGCTCCCAGGGAAAAACCTTGCTCCAAGGCCTTTTGGTTCATTTCTCGAAACCTCTGTGAGACTCCCTCACGCGCAGTATCAATCAAGGCTTCCAATGATACGAGCCTTGTCAGGCCGGCCAAGGCCCCCAGGAAGATCATGTTGAGTGCCTGGGTGCTGCCCAGGCTCTTGAGGGCCAGCTCGGTTCCCTGAATTCCCAAATGCATTGCCGAGCTTTCACCCTGAGGTTGCACGTTTGGGCTGTCATGGATCACCAGGCCATCCTGCTTAAGCTCGGGTAAGAATTTCTGGTAAGCCTCCTGGGACAAGGCCACCAATAAATCTGCTCTTATGAGCTTCGGAAAATCCACAGGCTTGAGTGAAACAACCACCTCTGCCCTACAGGCCGAACCCCTTGCCTGAGCCCCATAGGAGTTGGACCCAGCAGCCCAGAAACCCTCTCTGACAGCAGCACCGCCCAAGATAGTGCCCATGAGCACAATCCCTTGGCCCCCCAAACCGCCGAAACAAACCTGTACCATATCAGCCATCCACAAACTCCCCGTAAACCACTTTATCCCTTAGCTCTTCCTGACTCATCTTGGAGACATCCTTTCTGGAAACAAGAGAGGCTTGAAGCCCTTTGAGCACCTCTGCCGCATCCCCCATCTTGTTGCGTCTTCCGAACTGGGTGGGACAGGGAGAAAGGGCCTCAATAAATGAGAACCCTCTTTTTTTCAAACCCTTTTGAATTGCCCTTTGAAGCAGCAGAGGTTGCACCACTGCGTAGCGTGCCACGTACCTGGCTCCGGCTGAAGCCACTAACCTGCAAAGATCAAAAGGAGGCTCTTCGTTCCCCCAAGGGGTGGTGGAACTATGAGCTCCAAGAGGAGTCGTGGAGGCCACCTGCCCCCCGGTCATGCCGTAGATCATGTTGTTGGCACAGATCACTGTCATGTCCAGGTTTCTTCTGGCTGCGTGGATAAGATGATTCCCGCCTATGGAGGATAGATCTCCATCTCCGCTTACCACCAAGGTTATCAGCTCAGGGTTGTAGAGTTTGGCTCCCGTGGCAAAGGCTATGGCCCTTCCATGTAGGGTATGCAAGGTGTCGGCTTTGAAATGGGGAGACGGGATCCAGGCCGCACAACCTATTCCTGAGACAAAGAGCATTCTTTCCATGGGAAGTCCGAGTCCGTCTATGGCCCTCAAAATGGCGCCCATGAGAATTCCATGGCCGCATCCTGGGCAAAAAGGAGTGGACTGAATCTCCTGCCTTAGGTAAGCATCCATGTCCCTGGCCATCAGCCCCTCCTCTCCACAGCATCCACAATGGCCTTGGGGTGGATGATCTCTCCATTAACCTGATGATATCCCTCCACAGTGCACTCCACCACCTTACGAACCTCCCCCATTACCTGGCCCAGATTCATCTCCGGCACCAGTATCCTTTCCACCCGCTGACCCATAGGGCGAACCACATGCTCGGGAAAGGGCCAAAGGGTCTGGAGCCTCAAGAGTCCCACTTTCCTGCCCTTTTGCCTCAATCTCTTCACTGCATAAAGAGCACTTCGGGCCGTAAAGCCGTAAGCAATCAGAATCTCCTGGGCGTCCTGGGTGAAATATTGCTCTGTTTTGCATATCTCTTCACGGTGGTCCAGGATCTTTCGGTTGATTCGCTCCACAAGCCTCCTGTGGACCTCAGGATCTTCTGTTCGGCGGATACCCCATGGATCGTGTGTGGAGCCAGTTACCAGCAGGCAAGCCCCATCCCCGAATGCCGGCATTGGAGGAATCCCTGCAGGGTCCTGGGTGCCGAAGGGCGGGGAATCCTTGGAGCGGTCCCTTCTCACCACTGGAATCTCCTCAGGGATCCTAATGCGTTCCCTGAGATGGCCCACCGCCTCCTCCCCCAGCAACACCACTGGCACCCTGTACCTCTCAGCCAGGTTAAAGGACTCTATTGCAAACTCGTACATCTCCTGGACCGACCAAGGACTCAGGGCTATTATCTGAACGTCCCCGTGCATGCCCCATTTGGCCTGCATTATGTCCCCTGCACCCACCCTGGTGGCCTGTCCGGTACATGGTCCTGCTCTTTGAATATCCATGACCACAAGGGGGGTCTCAGTGAACACGGCATAACCAAGCCCTTCCATCATCAAGCTGAACCCAGGACCCGAAGTAGCGGTCATGGCCCTGGCCCCGGCCCAGGAAGCTCCTATCAAGGCGCAGATGGAACCTATCTCATCCTCCATCTGCACAAAACGCCTGCCCAGCTCAGGAAGCCTCTGGGCCATCCTCTCCATGATCTCTGAGGAAGGTGTGATGGGATACCCTGCGTAAAAGTCACACCCGCAGGCAATGGCTCCTTCGGCTGCTGCCTCGTTTCCGGAAAGATAGTAGTCTCCCGGAGCTAAAATGCTTTTAACCTGCTCCACTCTTTCTTGTTCCAAGGCCTTGTTTTCTCCCCAAAGCTCCAAAATCTCTGGTTCATTCCAAAAGAGGCATCAAACTGTTGCCTGAAATGGCACAAAAAAACAACCCCTTTATCCGGGGCCCTTTCCAGAGGCGACTTGACCTAGTCGTCAAGTATCGCATACTTTCTAACACATCTTGGGCCTGAATAGAAGAGCAGCTTTGGTTCAATAATGATGCTGGGGCCTTCTCAGTGCCGGGGGAGCAACTTTGGCGGTCTGGAAGCGCTAGGCTCAGAGCCATTGCCTAAGGGGTCAGAAGCCTTGGAGCTTGGGCCAGAGACCCGTGAGACCTGATGAGAGGTATCGCAAATGAATGATCCATCTTCGGGCTCCCAAAGAAGAGAGCTTTACAGAATCGTCTATCCCCTTAAGGCCAGGCCTCGTCTGATGGTAGCCGGAGAGTCATGCCCTGTGGTGGATCTGTGTGAGCGAGGAATAAGGTTCCAGTATTTGGGAGCCCGTGGCTTTAAGATGGGCGAGACCGTGCATGGAGTGGTGCTTTTCGCAGATGGCACCAGCTTGAGCATTGAAGGTACGGTCATGAGGGTGCAGGGCAAGCAAGCGGTGCTCCACCTGGGAACACCCATATCTCATGCCAAGGTGCTTCAGCAACAGCGTTACCTCTTGATGCATTTCCCCGGTTATGAGTAAGAAAGAACCAGCCAGGGCTTCACAGGGGAAAACCCCACAGATTAATTAACCCCAAGGAGGCAGCAGCATGTTTCCCGTGGAGTTGGACCCAAGGCTGCTAAGCTCCCTCCCCTATCCCGGGGAGGGGGGAATCCGCAGGGTTATCCGCGTGCTTTTGGCCATAGTAAGCCGAAGGATAATCCCCTATTTCAGGAAAAACCGGGGAACTGATCCCATAGACTTAGCATGGGCCAGGAAACAAATTTTTATACAGAGACTAGAGGACGATCCAGGAGCCATCAAGATCTTGAGCTTTGTGGAACCCATAGAAAAAGGTTGGGGCCTGTTCATACAGGAAAGAATCTTTGATTACCTGGCCTTTGTTATCCCCAGCGATCCTGACTCCAGGCTGGGTGACGGGACGAGGGAAGAAAAGAAGATGCTGGCATTGGCAGAGTTTCTTCTGCGCCACGAGCTGGAGCACGTCCTCTATCAGGAAAACTCCGAGCAGGAAGTGGTATTGAACGACGTTCGGTTCGCCATGGAAATGAGAAAGGAGGATCCCACTTACTATAGGGCCCTTGCAGAGTCCCTTGGGGACCAAATGAATGGAATCATGGGGCGTCGTTACCTGAACATACTGGAGCATGCTCAGCAGGGAAAGCCTCTGGAAAGTCTGGTTGGAAGGCTCCTGGACGAGCACACGGTGGTGTTGGCCCAGAGTCCCACTTCTTTCCTGGAAAGGATACTGCCCAATCTGGACACCAAAATCCAGGCCGGAGTGTTGGGATACTGTTTTCGTCAAAGCCGCAACACAGCCCTTTCTTTGACTCGAAGGGCAGGATGGATGGAAAAGCTTTTGGGACTCTTGCGGGTGGTTTTGGCCAGGGCCAGGAAGGCCCAGGATGTATTGGAGACCTTCAAAGAGCGCTGGGGCCTGGCCAGCTTGCTACACGAGCTGGATGTACCGGAGACGCAGTAGGAAGGAAAAGGCTCAAAGGAATTGTTGGAACTCCTAAACAAGACACTGGATTCACGCCAAGAGATCAAGGCTCCTTCAGCTGGGTCGCCCCCTGTGTCAGAGCCTCCCCAGCAAGCTCTTGCTGAAAAAAGCTTGAAGGACCGCATTCAAGAGGCAGCCATGGATCCACTTTTCCCCAGAGAGGTCCTGGAGGTAATCGAGAAGAACAAACTCAATGCAGTGGGGCATAGCGGTTCCAAGTACAGCGAACTCATAGAGACCCTTTTGGCCATACCCTGGGCAAAGCTGCAACCCATAGAGGTTTCTCCAGAGCAGTTTCAGGAGGGCCTCAACACAAGCCACTACGGCCTGGAGAAGCCCAAGGAAATCCTTTGCGACTTCTTCAGCAACCTCATCTGGCGATACCGCAAACTGGGGCCTCGTTCAGAGAAGTGGGCGCAGTGGAAAAAAACAGGAAGCTCATTCCTCTTGGTGGGCCCTCCCGGCGTGGGCAAGACCTCATTGGCCATTTCCGTGGCCCAAAATCTATCCATCCCCTACCACAAGACCTCCCTGGGTGGCATGAAAGACGAAGCGGATCTGAGGGGGCACGGTTTCACGTATGAAGGCTCCAAACCAGGAGCCATAGTGCAGGGCTTGATCCGGATGGGGGTGATGAATGGGATGTTCATCATGGACGAGGCGGACAAGACCGAGAAGTTCGCGATAGCCACCCTCTTGGAGATCCTGGATCCGGAACAGAACCACCTCTTCCACGACAAGTTCACGCAGACCACCGTGGATATAGACCTTTCCAACTCACATTTCATCCTGACCGCCAATACTCTTGAAACAGTGCCACCGCCTGTGGCCAACCGATGTGAAATCATCTTTTTGGACCGATACAGCGTGGAGGAGAAGATAGCAATAGCAAAGCAATACCTGATCCGCAGAGTCAGGGAGAAACACCAGATCTCAGAAAAAGAAATATACTTCGACCCTGATCAGGAAAAGGAGCTACTTCGCCTGCTCGTGAGAAATTACACCCATGAAGCAGGTGTGAGGGAGTTGGAAAGGGCCATACGAACTCTCTTTCTCCGCATCCAGAGGAAAGAGATCTTGGGAAAGGGGGTTTCTTCCTTCTGCATAACTAGGGAGAGCATTAAGGAGTTCCTGGATGAACCCCAGCCTCCCCGCAAAATAAATCCCGAGGATCGCGTAGGCGAGATGTTGGCCCTGGGGGTGAACCCAGAGATGGGAATTGGGAGCGTCATTCCCATACAGGCCACATCCTTGCCAGGAATTTCTCGGCAAGCCGCTGGACGCACACTGAGCGTTATCCACGCCACGGGAAACATAGAGCGGGTAATGGACGAGAGCCGCAAGGTGGCCACAACCGCCTTGTTCCAGTGCGCCTCTCAACTGGGCCTGGATATGAAGGACTTGGATGAGCCTGTGCACCTCCATTTCATGGGAGCCTCTAGCAGAAAGGACGAGCCCTCTGCAGGGGGAGCCATTGCTTTGGCCTTGGCTTCTCTGTTGTCCGGAAAACCTCTGCGCCGGGATGTGGCCATGACCGGAGAAATTGATACCCGCGGACGCATAACGGCTGTCGGCGGTATAGATCTCAAGCTGGAGACAGCTTTCGAGGCCGGCTGCAAGACCATGATAATACCATCTGAGAACCTGAGGGGAGAGGAAGGATTGGAGAGACTCCCTCGTTCCCTGAGAGAGGAACTTCAGATACTCTCTTTTCAGCAATGGCAAGGGCCTCATGAGCCTTTTGATTACAATCATCACCTCCTCCAAGTAGTGACAGTGGAGGATTTGGTGCAGGCGGCCACAGTGGCTTTTGTGGAGCAGGAGGAACTCTCCTGTCTGGAAAATCTGTTCCAAGAACACGCCCAGAAAGTTGCTCCTCTGGTTCGAGCCAGTGTCGAGGGTGGACTCTTGCTGCTGCTCAAAGACGTGGAGGAGATGGACCCATGCTTGCTTGAACCATCTTATACTGTTTGCTCCACGCGGTTTAACCTTGCATTGATCAAGGTGGCCTCCAGGCTGGCTGGATCCAAATCCATGGCAACCACTCTCCTGGCTCCCATCTTGGCCGCCACAATGGACAAAACACCGCAGCCGCATCCCAGCTCCAGAACCTCTTCTCCTGGCTGCACATCCACAACACGAGCCATTTCCAATGTGGAATGGGCTGGGGCATGAACCCCCCTTGGAATAAAAATCTTCAAGTTTCCCACAGGCAGCTGCACATCCAGGCTATCATGGGTCTTGAGAGCCCATTGTCCATATCTCTCCAGGGCCGACTCCAGCATCCTGGAAATCAGCTCCGGGTACTCCATGCCTGCGAGCCTAGCCGAAAAAGCCATGGCCTCGAAGGGTTCCAGACTGGGCGTCACGTTGGCTTCCAGAAAAAAGGGAGTTCCATCTTCTGACACCCGCACATCGAATCTGGCGTAGTCCCTAAGCCCCATGACCTCAAAGGCCCTGCACGCCATTAGCCTGAGTTCTCTGTCCAACGAGGGATCCAGATTTGCCAGAAGCAGGTCCTTTCTACGGTCGCGAAACTCCAGGCGCTTGAAGTTCTCATCCAGTATTTTCTCCCCACAGGCCGCCTGCATCTCCACCACAGGCAAGACAAAGGGGCTGCCTTTGATTTCCAGGACCGAAACTGCCAGCTCAACACCTGGGACATGACTCTCAATCATCCAGGCACAGAAGCGCCCTTTTTCTGCCACGGCCTCAAGCTTCTGTTCCAATTCCCTTTGAGTCTTTGCAATGCAAATCCCTCTGCTCATGTGTTCAGAAGTGCTCTTAATTACCCAAGGTGGTCTCAGCCACTGGGGAACCGCTCTGTTTCCTGGCGAAAGCACAACAGCAGGCAGGGTGGGAATCCCAGCTCGCGCCATGACTGCTTTGGCAGCAGCCTTGTCATCCGCCAGGAAGCAAACCCTCCCTGGCGACCCCACCAATCTGGCCCCCCTTCCCTCCAGTATCATCCTGACCGAAGCCCTCAGAAGGCCGCGACCTTCAAAGGTGTCTGTGTGATCGAAAACAAGGTCACAATCCTCTGCAAGTTCTTTTGCCCTGGCCTCCACCAAGGTGGAATCCACAAGCACAGGCAAATGCCCCAAGGCTCTCAGGCCCTGGGATATGGCCTCGGCGCACCTGCAAACCGATCCCACGGTGTGGGTGACACCAACCCGCAGACCACTGCTTTTCACTGCATCTCCTCCCTAGCCCGCATTTCCTCTGGAAATTGATACCCAGCATTATTTACGCTACGCAACCATGCGGGCTGCCTCCAAGATGTGCTGGGATAAAAGGATTCATTCTCCCATGCAGTCTCATTTTCCCTTTGGGCTCCTTCCCAAGTCCAGACCTGAAAATGGCTAGAGGGCTTCCCGTGTCTTTGGAGCCACCTTAAATCCTGCTTACTTGATTAGTTCGTTCAACTTGTAGGCTGGAGCACTCAAGCAGCCAATACCTTGAGGGAATTCTGGCTCAAGGAATCGAGAAAGTATCACGGTCTGACCTCCAGATTTATCCCAAGCTCCCTGGCTGCATCTCTCAAGGCCAAGCCTAGCTTTAGAGGATCATGTCGGATGGTGTCTACCTTGTGAAGCACTCTGGGCCTCGAAACAGGGGGCTCAATGAGATCATGAAGCCATGGACGAACTCCCATGGAGAGAATCTGATCCAGATCCTCCTGTGTCACTGCTATGGGGGCAACTCCCAGGACTTCATAGGCTGTCACAGTCTTCTCAGGCATGATGCCCTGATGGAGGATAACACCGTCTAGTGCGCCTGGGCCCAGAACCTTAAGCAGCTCCGCCACATGTCTGGCCGCAGAAAAACCTTCTGTCTGCCCTGGGGTTGTGGTGGTATTGCACAAATAAATGCACCCGCCTTTTCTAGCTCTTATGGCCTCCACCACCCCTTTGACCAGAAGGCATGGAAGAAGGCTGGTATAGAAACAGCCGGGGCCCAGGATTACCAGCTCGGCATCTCTGAGGCTTTCCAAAACTCCTGGGCTGGCCTGAGGGGCCTGTCCATGCCATCTAAGCTCTCTTATGGGAGCCTTGCCTTTTCTTCTAACCTCCAGCTCCCCCCTGACCAGGCTTCCATCTTCCAGGATGGCCTCCAGATCCGAATCCTGGGTGGTCACGGGCAGTACGGTCCCGCATATCCCCAACAGCCTGGCCATCTTGGACACGGCAAGGCCCAGGTCCTTCTCCTCTTGGAAAAGGCCTGCCAGAATAAGATTCCCCAGGGCCATGCCGTTTAGGTCACCATTGCCTTCGCACCTGAGTCTCTTCTCCAAGACCCAGGCCCAGGCCTCCTGTCCGCTCAAACTCGCCAGAGTAGCAAGAGTTGCTCTTATGTCCCCGGGTGCAGGCATTTGGAAGAGCCTTCGGCAGACTCCCGTGGAACTACCCCTGTCTGTTGTGCACACAATGGCCACCAATCGCTCCAGCTCCAGGGGGAGCGCCCGGGCAACCAAAGAAGGACCAGCCCCTCCTCCCACAGCCACCAGGGGCCCACGAGCTTGCCCACAGGCATGCACGCGCATCTCCATGATTACTGCTTGCTCCTTTTTGCTTATCCCTTGTCGGTTTTTTCAGGCAGAGGGGATGTGCCAGGAAGGCCCCCTATGCCTTGGGCTACCAGTTCAGCCACCTTGTGGCCCTTGAGGCTTTGCTTTAGCGAGGATTGAATCTGCTCCAGGATGAAGGCTGCAGGGCCATCTTTCCCCATTGGCTGGCTTTGTTCAACCAGCTCAGAGAGATCCATCTGGGAGGGATCTTTTTGAAAAACCACCAGATCAGATTCCTCTGGACATGGGGCGATCCAACCAAGTCTCTGAAGTATCTCCAGACACGAGCGGGTAAGCGAGAGTTCCATGGGGGAGATCTGTAGTAGCTCCCCTACTCTAAAAGGGCTCTGTCCTGACGCAAATCTCAAGCTTACAGCCCCCAACACTTCCAGGATTGCCTGGGGGTAAACAGTAATTGTCTTGTGAAGCTGGGGACGATCGGCCTGCTCATGAGCCCTGGCCACCTCAGCCCCCAAAAGTACGATCAGCCAGCTGGCGTAAATCCAGACCATCAAGATGGGTAGCTGCGACAGGGCCCCGTAGATGGCATGGTATCTGGCCACCCCGAATTGATATCGTACATACGCCCATTGAGCCAATTGCCAAAGAATAGCGGCCAGGATCCCCCCCAGCATGGCAGAACCGAGTTTGACTCTGGTGTTGGGCACCAAGGCATAGCAGGCCGTGAAGGCCACCCACAAGATCACCAGAGGACTCCATCTTATGGCCAGCCTGTGGAAATCGGCTAAGATCCAGACCGACTCCACGCGCTCCACGATTCCAGGGCTATTGAAGTAAGTAGTCAAGCTCAAGGCCACCAGTCCGCAAATGGGCACTATGAGAAGAACGCTCACATAGTTGCTGATGGTGCTGGCCCAACTTCTTCCCCTTGCCACCTTCCATATCTTGTTGAAGGCAGCCTCCATGTTACGCATTGTCATGACTGCAGTTAGCAATAGGCCCACGGTGCCTGCCACACCCAGGGAGCTGGCGTTGGTTCTATCAACGTAATCCATGACCTTGTTTATGACCTCTTGAGAAGCCGGGGTGAATTGCTCCAAGAGCAGGAGTTCCAGTCTTTGCTCGAAACCCAGACCTTTTAGCACCGCAAAGGCTATGGTTAGAAAGGGCACAAGGGATAGCAGGCTCGTATAGGTGAGAGCCGATGCTCTTAGCAGGCACCTGTCTTCCATAAAACCCAAGGCACTCATCTTGATGATTCTTATAAATTTGGTCCCCACCAAGGCCATCCTTTCTTCTGAAGAGCCTTTCATGCTCAAAACTTCTCTGATATAGCCCGTCTATATCATCAAGGAGCATCTCCATAAAATTGAACTAACATTAAGGGCTTTGGACCCTGGGGTCAATGAAAATTGAGCATGGGCAAAAGCTCTTGTCAGTTTGACCTTCTTTGGCTTGAACTCCAACCCATGAGAACTTGTAAGCAAGGCCCTTTGCAGGTATATTATTGAAAAAGCTAAAGGAAAACCTCAACTCATGAGCCCCAAGACAGGCCATCTAAAAGCTAGACTTTCTCATTTTTTAAAATACCTAAGCAGGCACGTGGCTGGGATTCTGGGCCAGGGTGAAGCCGGGGCAGGCAATGAACTCCCCCCAGAGGTCCCTCCCCAGACTCTGGATGTACCAGTCAGGATTCCTGTGGCAATGCCTTCAGGACCTCCCTTCACTAGTTTTGATCTTCCCCAGGTGCTCTTGCTGGGCATTCGAGATGCAGGATTCCAAAGGTGCACCCCCATACAAGAAAAGTGTCTTCCCCTTAGCCTTCAAGGCAAAGACGTGGCCGGGCAGGCTCAGACAGGCACCGGCAAGACAGCGGCGTTTCTCATCACGGTCTTCCACAGGCTATTACAATCCGGGCGCCAAGGCGGTGCTAACCCGAGGGCTCTCATCGTAGCGCCCACGAGGGAGCTGGCTTTACAGATACATCATGATGCCAGAGTGCTGGGATCGCACACGGGTCTGCGCATGACTGCAGTCTTCGGAGGGGTGGACTATGAAAAACAGGCCAGGCAACTGCGGGAAGGCACGGACATAGTCATAGGTACCCCAGGCCGCCTCATAGATTTCCTCAAACAGAAGGTGCTGGTATTAAACCAGGTGAAGGTTCTTGTCATAGATGAGGCAGACCGCATGTTCGATATGGGTTTTATCAAGGACCTGCGCTATTTGCTTAGGCGCTTGCCGCCTTATGAAAAGAGGCAATCCATGCTCTTTTCGGCCACCTTGAACTACAGGGTGCTGGAGCTGGCCTACGAGCATATGAACGCCCCCCAGGAAATATACGTAGAGCCCCAGGACAGGACTGTGGACACTGTGGAACAGTGTGTATTTCATGTTGGGCTGGACCAGAAGTTTCCTCTTCTCTTGGGGCTTCTCAAGAGGGAGAACTGGGAGAGGCTCCTTATCTTTTGCAATACCAAGTCAGGGGTTGAGTTGTTGGCAGCAAAGCTCAGGGGAAACGGTTATCCAGCCGAGGGGATCACCGGTGACTTGCCCCAAAAGAAAAGGCTTCGTCTCATGGAAAGGTTCAGGTCCGGGGAGCTCAAGATATTGGTTGCCACGGACGTGGCCTCCAGGGGCATCCACGTGGAGGACATAACTCATGTTATAAATTACGACCTTCCCCAGGACAGGGAGGATTATGTGCATCGCATCGGCAGGACAGCAAGGGCTGGCAAGACGGGCAAAGCCATCAGCTTGGCTGATGAGAAAAACGTATGGTATCTGGAGCCCATAGAAAACTTCTTGGGAAAGAAGATTCCTGTGGTTTGGTTCCTAGAGGACTGGTTGGAGCAAGACAAAGCCGGCAGAGTCCGACTCCCCAGAAAAGAGCAGGCAATTACCCCCAGGCACAAAGGAGCAAGAAGAACTCCGGGAAGTCGTGGCAATAAGGGTAATGGTTCCAAGCGGGATTCAGATACAGGGGGGCAGGTCTCATCCCAGGGGGGTCCACAAACATCCCCCTCCAGCGGGAATAAGACCAAAAGGCCCAGGAAAAAGCCTCCCCTGGGGGATTCCGGCCAGGCCTCGGCTCCCACAGAAGCAGGTTCCACATGATCCAGCATTGCAGGATCCCTATGGGGCTTTTGGGATCTGAGAGAATTCTGATGGGAGCATATGTTTCAAAAGGAGAGGATGATGCTGGCCCATGGAAGGAGATCCTTCTGACATGCTGCCTGTAAAAGACCATATTTATTGGCTGCAACATAAGGGAACTTTATGATCGCAGAAGATTCCAAGGAGGCCTCTATGCCCATTTACGAATTCAGCTGTCTTGAATGCGGGAATCTCTTCGAAATCTTGCTCAAAGCTGGCGAGGCCATGGAGGAGATCAAATGCCCTGGCTGCGGAGCCCAGGCCGCACAGCGGGTCCTAAGCAAGGTCAGCCACACCATGGGAACTTCATCAGGCTCCGGGGCAGCGGTCTCAACCAGATCCTGTGCTAGCGGCTCCTGTGGGACCATTACTCTTCCTGGGCACACTCGTTGAGCCAGGCCATTTGTCCATGGTCTCTGCAAGACCCTGGGGTGGCTTGGAGGGTAAGAAGTGATCTGTGTATCCCATATCAGCCACCTAAGTTTTCAACTTTGGGGCCAAAGCTTCCAGACTCAGGCAGGGCCTTGGAGATTTACAAGGCTCTTGGAATAGGCTAACAATGGGATCAAACTGTTTCTGGTAGGCTCCAGGGCTGGCTTGGACAAGAGGCATTAACAAACACACTAAAAAAGACAAGGGCAGGAGGAGGCGACCCCATGAAGATTCTCATCACGGGTGGTACGGGTTTTGTGGGGAGGCAGCTATGGGCCAGCCTCCTGAGTCAAGGGCATCAGGTGACCGTGCTCACAAGGGGTCCATCTAAAGCCGCTGGAACAAATGCACCTGAGTACCTACAGGGCGACCCCACCCGGCCAGGCAAGTGGCAGGAGGTTGTTGCCCAACAGGATGTGCTCATCAATTTGGCAGGCACCTCCATCTTCGGACGGTGGACCGCCCAGTACAAGGAAGAGATTCGTTCAAGCAGGATCTTGACGACCTGCAACTTGGTGGAAGCCATTACAGAGGGCACCGGCAAGACCCTTGTGAGTGCATCGGGAGCCGGGTACTACGGTTTTCATGGTGATGAAGAACTTGATGAGTCCTCCCCTGCAGGCCAGGATTTCCTGGCGCGTCTGGCCGCAGACTGGGAGGCCGAGGCCATGAAAGCCTCGGAAAAAGGAGTCAGGGTCCTTATCACTCGATTCGGGATAGTGCTGGGTAGCACTGGGGGGGCTCTCCAGCAGATGATCACCCCTTTCAAGTGGTTTGTGGGAGGCCCCTTGGGAAGCGGACTCCAGTGGTTTTCCTGGATCCACGTGCAGGATCTGGTCAGGGCCATGCTTTTCCTCCTGGAGCAGGCGCACCTATCTGGGGCTTTCAATTTCACATCTCCAAATCCCGTCAGAAACAAAGAGCTCTCAAGAGCACTGGGAAAGGCCTTGGGCAGACCTTGGTGGCTTCCCACCCCGGGATTCATGCTCCGTCTGGTACTAGGGGAGTTTGGGGAAGTGTTGCTGCAGGGTCAACGAGTCATACCTAGAAGGCTTCTGGAGTCTGGTTTTTCCTTTCTATATCCCGCATTGGAAGATGCCCTTGAGGATCTTCTGATTTCCAGGGGATCCCCCTGAGTTATTGCCTTTGGGGTAGTCAAAGATCTTGGGGAGGTTGTGGAATTTTCATGGACAGGCGCATTGAGGATGTGCTGGTAGCCAAGGCAATGGGGGAGCCCTATGCCAAGATTCTTGGCATGGAGCCCATGGAAGTCAAGGCAGGCTATGCCAAGGTGGCAATGGAGGTTCAGCCTAATCTTTCTAACATCTTCGGGCACTGTCACGGTGGGGCCATCTTTTCCCTCATGGACGAAGCATTCCAGTTGGCGTGCAATTCCCACGGAACCCTGGCAGTGGCTCTCCATGTGGGTATCTCTTACCATTGGCCACCAACCATGGGCAGCCGGCTCGTGGCAGAGGCCAGGGAACTCCACCTGGGAAGACGCACCGGCAATTACCTCATAGAGGTCAGGGATGAAAATGGCAAACTAGTTGCATCATGTCAGGCCCTGGCATACAGAAAAGGAACTGCCTTGCCGTTTTTGCAAGAGTACTGTCCTGGGGATTGATCAGCTAAGAAGCCGCCTGGCAGCCTCTGTGAAGATCCTCACCGCGATCATCAAGCAGGACTCATCCAGATCAAAATGTGGGGAATGAAGAGGGGCATATGCAATCCCTTGGCCCTTGCCGCAGCCTAGCCTGAATATGGAGCTTGGGCGCTCCCTGGCAAAAAGAGCAAAGTCCTCGGCCCCCATGGCCGGCTCCAGGTATAGGACGTGCTGTGGCCCCAGAAGATTCAATGCCACCTGGTAGAGGAAACCAGAGACCTCTGGATCATTCATGCACACCGGCACACCTTCCTGGAATTCAAGACAGCTTTCTACCCCGAAGGAGCGATCCATACCATGCCTCAGTTCCTCAAGCCTTCTCATTATGTTGCCACGGGTTTCCTCAGAAAGGGCCCTCACCGTACCCTCCAGCTCGGCGCTCTCCGGAATCACATTCCCCACACTTCCCGCATGAAATTTCCCAATGGTTACCACCGCAGGCTCAGTGGGTTTGATGTTTCGACTGACAATGGACTGAAGTGCTGTCACAAAATGAGCTGCTGCCAAGATGGGATCTACTCCTTCGTGGGGTCTCCCCCCATGAGTGCCCCTGCCCCTGATGAGAAGGCTGAAAGAATCGGCAGAGGCGTGACTAGGCCCTCTAAAGAAGCCCACCGTACCCGCAGGAAGGTCAGGAACCACGTGGCAGGCTATCACCCAGTCCACCCTGGGCTCATTCAGCACACCCCTTAAGATCATCTCCCTTGCGCCGCTTACCCTCTCCTCAGAAGGCTGGAACAGCAACAGAAGGTTTCCCTTCATGGAGCTTCTCCACTGGGACTCCAAGACCGCCCTTGCAACGCCCAGGACAATGGCCGTATGCGCGTCGTGACCGCAGGCGTGCATAACCCCTTGGTGTCTGGATCTGTAATCTACCTCATTGAACTCTTCAATGGGCAATCCATCCATATCAGCCCTGATGGCAAGGGTGAACCCCTCCTGAGTTCCCCTGATCACCCCCACGGCCCCGGTCATGTTCTCCAGAGGCCTGGTTTCAACCCCCAGATCTCCCAGGATCTCCAATACTCGCCTTGTGGTGCGAAGCTCCTGCCCTGAAAGCTCTGGGTACATGTGGAATTCCCGTCTGAGCTGTAAAACCCAGTCTTCCATTTTCTGGCTTAAATCTTTCATCAAGGTCTTCCTTTTCCAAGATGGCCTTAACCCAACAGATTCCCCTTGAGCGATTCAGCTTGTTGAGTGCTGATTTCTCATGGATCATCTTCTGTGGCAGGCCACCCAGTGTCCACCACCCAGATCCCTGAACTGGGGTTCTTCCTCCCGACAAAGACTAACCACCTCTGGGCAGCGAGTGTGGAACCTGCAACCGGTTGGTGGGTTAAGAGGGCTGGGCACGTCCCCTTCCAAAATTATTCTTCGTTTCTTCAAATTGGGGTCTGGAACTGGCACTGCCGAAAGGAGAGCCTGAGTGTAAGGATGCTGTGGGTTTTGGTACAGCTCCTTGTCAGAGGCCATCTCCACGATCTTGCCCAGATACATCACTGCCACTCGGTCGCTTATGTGTTCTACCACGCTCAGGTCATGGGCTATGAAAAGGTATGAGAGCCCCATCTCTTCCTGGAGTTGCACCAGAAGGTTTATGACCTGCGCTTGAATGGATACATCCAGGGCGGAAACTGGCTCGTCACAGACTATGACCTTGGGATTCAGGGCCAGTGCCCTGGCTATGCCTATGCGTTGTCTTTGGCCTCCGCTGAACTCATGGGGATAGCGTCTGGCTTGCTCCGGCCTCAGGCCTACCCTTTCCATGAGGTGGCCAACCCTTTCCCTGATTTCCGAATTGGAGAGTCTTCCATGATTCCTGAGGGGCTCGGCTATGATCTCACCTACGCTCATGCGCGGGTTCAAGGAGGAGTAAGGATCCTGAAAAATTATCTGCAACCTGGCCCTCACGCGCCTCATCTGTTCCCTGTCCAGGCCTGAGAGATTCATTCCTTCGAAAAAAATCTCCCCTTCAGTAGGCTCGATGAGCCTTAGCAGGCAACGCCCTACCGTGGTTTTACCGCAGCCGCTCTCCCCCACGAACCCGAGGGATTCCCCTTCCCTCAGGCTGAAACTTACTCCGTCCACGGCTTTTACCAATCCCACGGTGCGGGAAAAAAGACCCTTGCGAACCGGGAAATACTTCTTGAGTCCGGTTACTCGCAGCAATGCATCCTGGGAAACACTCAATGATATAGCCAACAGAGCACCCTCCGACTCGGGTCCACATGTACCTCAGGCGGCTCCTGTTTGCTGCATATATCCATGACCTTGGGACACCTGGGATGAAACCTGCAGCCTCTGGGCATCTCAAAGATGCTCGGCACGATCCCGGGTATCTCCTGAAGTTGCCTTCTACCCTCCCTCAATTTCCTTCCCATCAGAGGTACCGAACCCAAAAGCCCCTGGGTATAAGGATGGAGAGGTTCTTGGAAGAGTTCTTTTACAGGAGCTTCTTCCACCACCTTGCCCGCATACATCACCACCACCGTCTTGGCCATCTCGGCAATGAGCCCCAGGTTGTGTGTGATCAGCAAGATGGAAGCTTGCATCTCTTCCCTTAGCTTTTGCATGAGGTCCATGATCTGTGCCTGTATGGTCACATCCAGCGCGGTGGTGGGCTCGTCGGCCAGGAGCAACTGCGGATGGCAGGAAAGGGCCATGGCTATCATGGCCCTCTGGCGCATTCCCCCGCTTAGTTTATGGGGGTATTCCCTGGCCCTGGCCTCCGGGGAGGGAATCTGCACACGGCTCAACATCTCCACGGCTCTCTGCCAGGCTTGCCTGCGATCCAGACCTTGATGAAGCACTATGGCCTCGGAGATCTGTTCTCCTATGGTCAAAAGAGGGTTCAAGGAGGTCATGGGCTCCTGGAAAATCATGGAGATGGAGCCGCCTCTTATCTTTCTTATTTCATCCTGGGAGAGTTCCAGGAGATTGACTCCCTGAAACTGCACAAGCCCCTTTGCTTGGGCAGGAGGACTAGGAAGTAGCCTCAAGATGGACAAAGCAGTTACACTCTTGCCGCAGCCGCTTTCGCCCACCAATCCCACTGTCTCACCCTGATTCACCTCCAGATCCACGCCATCCACGGCTGTTGCCACGCCTTCGTACACCCGAAACTGCACCTTTAGATCACGAATGCACAGAAGAGCTTCCCCACTCATATCTTGGACCTCGGATCCAGAGCGTCTCTTAGCCCGTCGCCCAGCAGATTGAAGCCCAGGACAGCCAAAAAAATGGCAATTCCGGGGAAGGTGGCTACATGGGGTGAATTGAATATATAACCCCTGCCCGAACCCAGCATGGCCCCCCATTCGGGGGTGGGGGGTTGTACTCCTATACCCAGAAACCCGAGCCCGGCGGCAAAAAGTATGGCCGTACCCATTCCAAGACTGGTTTGAACTATGATGGGAACCATGACATTGGGCAAGATGTGCCGCTTCAGGATCTTAAGATCCCTCGTGCCAACAGCCCTTGCGGCCTCCACATAGACCTGCTCCCTCACCGAGAGAACACAGCCCCGAACCAGCCGTATGTATATGGGCACCATGCTTATTCCGATGGAAATCACCGTGTTATTGATGCCCACCCCCAAGATGGCCACCAGAGCCAAGGCCAACAGAAACCCCGGGAATGCCAGCAACATGTCCGTGATCCTCTGGAGAATGAAATCCACCTTTCCACCGTAATACCCCGAGACCAGGCCCAGGGGTACCCCCACCAGCAAACCCACGCAGACCACCCCGATGGAGATCATGAGGGAGACCCTGGAGCCATAGATGACTCTTCCCAGGATGGATCTTCCCAACTCGTCAGTACCCAGGGGATGTTCCATGGAGGGTCTCTCCAGGGAGCGCATGAGATTGGGAGCAGAAGGATTTCCCGGGTAGAGAACTGGAGCAAGCAGGGCTGTTATCAGATAGCCCAGGATAAGAACTCCCCCGAACACCGCCATGCGGTTTCGAACAAGTTTGGCCAAGCCCTTGCGGAACCGGCTCTCCGCACCTCCTCTTTTACTGTTTGCCGGAAGAGCAGAATCTTGCATCCTTGTCTTACCTTTTAACCACATCCAATTCTGGGAAACCCTTTCCAGGCACTTCCCATCAATCATAGTGGATTCTGGGATCCACATAGGCGTAGATCAAATCCACGATGAGATTCACCAATATGTAAAGCAGCCCGAAAATCAATATGGAGCCTTGAATCATGGGATAATCTCTTGCCAGTATTGAGTCCACTATCAACCTGCCCATGCCAGGCCAAGCAAACACCGTCTCGGTAAGCACAGCGCCTCCCAGCAGGGAACCGAACTGAAGCCCCACCACTGTGATTATGGGAATCAATGCATTGCGCAGGGCGTGTTTAATAATGACCACCTTTTCCATAAGGCCTTTGGAACGGGCTGTGGTTATGTAGTCCTGGGAGAGCACCTCCATCATGCTGGATCTGGTCATTCTGGCTATGAAGGCCACCACAAAGGAGGCAAGGGTCACTGTAGGAAGCACCACATGCTTCCAGGTGCCGATACCCCCTGCGGGAAGCCAATGAAGCGTCACCGAGAAGAGTACCACCAGCATCAGGCCCAGCCAAAAAACCGGCATGGATATTCCAAAGAGGGAGAAGGAAGTCACCAGATAGTCCAGCTTGGTATAGGGCTTTACCGCAGCCACTATACCGGCCGGGATCCCCAGCAGACAGGCCAGGGTGATGGCTGTGGTGGCCAGAAGAAACGTGTTGGGCAGCCTGGCCCAGATTTCTTCCATTACCGGGTTCTGTGTGCGAGCTGAGCGCCCAAGGTCTAGAACTGCCAGACGGCTTATGAACTTGGCATACTGAACATGTATGGGTTGATCCAGACCCAGCTGCACCCTTATGAGCTCTATGTCTTCGGGGCTTGCCATCTGCCCGGCCAGAACCAGGGCAGGATCGCCTGGAAGAGCTCTGAGCATGACAAAAAGCAATATTGATATGCCGATGAGCACTGGTATCGTGGAAACAAGTCTTCTAATCGTGTATTGAAACATGGCTCCACGCAGAAGGTCTCAGGAGAGGTCCTTAACTGGACCTCTCCCCGAGTCCCTTATTGTTCCCTTTTCACTTCCCCAGGCTCACATACTGCGGGTAGAACTTCTCGGTGGGGGTGACCACCATTCCTTGGATCTTACTCGAGTAAGCTATCACGAACTTCTCTATGTGCAGCCAGAGCCAGGGACAATCATCCCATATGATCTTGGAGGCCTGGACAAGGAGTTCCTTTCTCTTGGCAGGGTCCTGTTCCAGGCGGCTCTTTTCCATTATCTCATCATATTGTGGGTTGGAGTAGAAGGCAGAACCAAGCCCTTTGGGAGGATAGACAGCAGTGGTGAATTGCCCGTAAAGTGCCATGTCCGCATCCATGATGAGGGGGCCCCAACCCAGGAGCACCATGTCAAACTCAGATTGTTCTAAAGGCTTGTACACGGTGGACATGTAAGTGGGCCAGTCCATGACCCTGAGCTCGGTTTTTACCCCAATTGCCTGAAGTTGAGCCTGGATGGCCTCTGCAATCTGAGTGTCAAAGAGGTACCTGCCCTGGGGACTTCCAATTTTTACCACCTGGTTGAAGTCCCAATTGGCTTTTTTGAGCAGCTCTCTGGCCTTTTGCGGGTCATAGTCATATTGAGGTTCCATCCTGGCGTACCCGAACAGGATGGGTGAGACCGTTCCGTCCATGGGCTCTGCCGTATCAAAGAGTAACTTCTTCACAATGGCCTTCTTTTCCACAGCATAGTTAAAAGCCTGGCGCACCAGCTTGTTTTTCATGAGAGGGCGGTCTCCCCTCAAGGCCATGAATATGGTTCTGGTGCTAAGAGGCATCTCCACTTTTACAGCAGGATCAGACTTCAGAGCAGCCACATTGGCCGGCGAGGGTTTGTAACAAATGTCCAGCTGGCCTGCCCTGAGCATTGCTTCCCTTGTGGCCACCTCAGGCACTACCTTGAATGTGAGCTGCTCCACCGTTGGCTTGGGTCCCCATTAAGACTCATTTCGAACAAGCACGATCCTATCCCCTTTGACCCACTCCTTGAGCACATAAGGGCCTGCTCCCACGGGGTGTTGCCTCACGTCCTCCCCGTACTTCTCTATGGCCGCTGGTGAAATGGGTGCCACCAAGGTCATGGCCAGGGTCTGATCCAGGGGCGCAAAAGGATACTTCAGCTTGAGCTGCACCGTGTGATCGTCCACGACCACACACTCCCGAACCATTGTTATGGCAAAACGAAGGGGCACCTTCAACTTGGGATCCAGGGCCCTGTCAAAACTGAGTTTCACCGCCTTGGCATCAAGAGGCGTACCGTCTGAAAACTTGACTCCCTGCCTAAGCTTGATGGTCCAGGTAAGCCCGTCTTGGGAGGTCTTGTACTCGGTAGCCAGCCTTGGCTCCAGTTTCCCGTCTGGCTTCACAAAAAAGAAGGTATCGAAAATCAAATCGCAGATGTTCTGGATTAGGGTAGTGGTTTGCTCCTGGGGATTGAGGGTATCTGCGTCTATTCCGATGCCTATGTTTAGGTTCTTTATCTGGGCCTTGGACTCTCCCATGGGGACTGTCAAGACCAGAATCAATGTTGCGCTCAGAATCAGCCACCTGCTAAGTCTCATGTACGTCTCCTCCCGGTCCGATCCCACTTTTTCGAGCTTCATCTTCTCTGGAGGCTTGATCTAGGAAGGGAAGCGGCCTTAAGAAAGCCGCTTCCTGCCTTCTCTCATTGCATTGTCACGTATGTGGGATAAAAGGTCTCATAGGGGGTCACGATGAGTCCTTTTATCTTGCTGTTGTAGGCAATGAGGAATTTCTCAGTGTGCAGCCAGATCCAGGGGCAGTCATCCCAGACCATCTCAGAGGCCTTCTTTAGTAATTCCTTTCTCTTTTCAGGATTCAATTCCTGTCTGCTTTGGTCCATGATCTTGTCGAACTCGGGATTTGAATAAAAGGCTGATCCCAAGCCCTTGGGGGGATTCACGCTGGTGTGGAACTGGCCATAGAGGCCGTAATCAGCGTCCATCACAAAGGGCCCCCATCCCAGAAGAAAGACCTCCAGCTCGGTCTCATTTAGGGGCTTCTGGAGCCCTGCCACATAGGTAGGCCAATCATAAGTTCTTAGCTCCACCTTCACACCTATGGCCTGGAGGGATGCCTGCACGTACTCGGCTATCTGCTTGTCGAAGAGATACCTGCCCTGGGGAGTGCGCATGTGTATTGTGCGATTGAAATCAAAGTTGGCCTGTTTCAATAGCTCCTTGGCCTTCTCTGGGTTGTAGTCATACTGCTTGTCCATCTTATGGTAGCCCCACATTATAGGGGATACGGGCCCTTCCATGGGCACGGCCGTGTCAAAGAGGATCTTGCGCACTATGGCCTTCTTGTCCACGGCATAGTTGAAGGCCTGGCGCACCAGTTTGTTTGTGGTGACCCCTTTTTGGCAGTTGAGTCCCATGAAGATTGTCCTTGTGTCCAAGGGCATCTCCACTTTTATGGAAGGGTCGCTCTTGAGTGCAGTTACGTTGGCAGGTGAAGGTTTGTAGCAGATATGAAGTTGACCGGCTCTGAGCATGGCCTCGCGGGTGGCAGTCTCCGGAACTATCTTCCAGGTGAGTTGGGCCACCGTGGGCTTCTTACCCCAGTAGTTCTCATTTCTCACCATCACTATGCGGTCTCCCTTTACCCACTCCTTGAGCACATAAGGGCCTGCCCCCACTGGCTTCTGCCTGACATCTTCGCCATGCTTTTTCAGGGCTTCGGGCGAAGTGGGAGCCAGAATTACCTGGGCCAGATTGTAAGGAAATGGTGCAAAGGGGTATTTGAGCTTGACCTGGAAAGTCAGATCGTCTACCACCGTGGCGCTTTCGATCATGGACACATAGTAACGCAGAGGCACTCTCTTGTTGGGATCTAGGGTTCTATCTATGGTCTCTTTCATTATCTGGGCTGTAAGAGGAGTGCCATCCGAAAACTTGACCCCTGCCCTGAGCTTAATTGTGTAGATCAGCCCATCTTCCGATGCCTTGAACTCGGTTGCCAGTCTGGGCTCCAGCTTTGCATCAGGGGTCTGGAAGAAAAGGGTGTCATGGATCAGCTCGGCCATGTTCATGATCAGAGAAGTAGTCTGTTCTTGGGGATGAAGGGTGTCTGCGTCCACCCCTATGCCAATGATTAGTTCCTTGACTTCCCCTTGGGCCGAAACCCGCGTGGCTCCCATTCCTAAGACGAGTCCCGCACCCAAAAGAAAAACCCCCAGACCAATCAAAAACCTTTTCCCACTCATACAGCACCTCCTTCCTGGTCAATTTGGATTCTTCCATCTGCAACTACTGGTTTCCCACCCTTTAGAATCCACAAAATTTCCCCCTTGTTTCTCAAAAGGCTCAGATCCTCCAATGGGTTGCCTCTGACCACGATCAAATCGGCTAGTTTTCCCTCTTCTATGGTTCCAAGCTTTTTTTCCAAACCCAGAACCTGTGCCCCCACATGGGTGGCGGCCCTTATGGCCTCCCCGGGTGAGAAACCTCCCAGGCTGACCAGAAGTTCCAGCTCCCTGAGGTTCTGACCGTGAAAATTAAAAGGAGTCCCTGCGTCGGTGCCCATGGCCACCCGAACACCTGCTTCTCTGGCCATGTTTATGCTTTGGAGGAAATCTGATTTCAGCCTCTTGGTTTTCTCCACCGCGAAGTCGGGGATACCAGCCCGAACCCCGTTCTCTTCTATGCATTGAAGAGCCGAGATGGTTGGCACCAGGGGTATGTCCTTCTCTAGCATGTAATCTAGCGACCTCTGGTCCAGGAAAACCCCGTGTTCGATACTGTCTATGCCAGCCCTAAGGGCATTTAATATCCCCTGGGCACCCTGGGCATGGGCAGCAGTCCTGCGGCCCGCTTTGTGGGCCTCCTCCACCGCTGCTCTCATCTCCTCCTCTGTAAGCTGAGCGCTACCTGGTTCCACTCCACGAGTCATGACGCCGCCTGTGGCCATCAGCTTGATCACATCTGCCCCAGCCTTGATCTGTTCCCTGGCTGCTTTTCTCAATTCCTCAGGCCCGTCGGCTTCCCTGGCCATCTGCCATCCATGCCCCCCTGTCATCACTATGGGCCTGCCGCTGGCAAGCATCCTGGGCCCGACCACAATGCCATCTCTTATGGCCTCTCTGGCCACGAGATCCACTCCATTTTTGCCCCCCATATCCCTTAAGCTCGTGACACCGCCGAGAAGCGTCTGGCGGGCATGACGGGCAATTCGCAAAGCCAGCAAGGCATCTGGGGTGCGCTCCAGCACTTCCATGGGGTCAGGGCTCCCATCCAGGCAAAGATGGACATGGGCGTCTATTAGTCCGGGCAAAAGGGTGTAGCCCTGGATCTTCACCCTTGGCACCCCATCTGGAAAAGACCCTTCCCCCTGCCACACCCTGACTATTCTTTCCCCCTCGATCAGAACATTGGCCCTTTCCATCACACAACCGTTGCCCACCACTACGCGGCCATCCACAAAAAGGATCTCCATTGGTTTGAATCACCTCATCAATTACAACTGGCAAATGGCGGATGTGGAAGCCCTCGAGATCTACTTGTGAGCCTAAAAGACCTGCTTTCAAGCCCATCTCAGGCTTCCTGAAGTTTTCAGAACCGATCCTAAGCCCGGGAAATGACAAACCCTACCCAGCAAAGAGCCAGCACAGGTCAAAACCCTGACCTAAAGAGGGCTTTGAACTCACAAAGAATAAAACAAGCCCCCCGGAGGGTCAATCCTTCAAGTTTTTCCCTCCATGAAAAGGACAATGCTAGGGCTAGCTCATTCATCCAGCAGCAAATGCAAGGGCAGATTCCTTGAGATTTTTGATGTGGAGGTGTACGCCCTTGGACAGAGCATTGCCTGCCCTTTGGCCGGAAAACAAAGGCCAAAGCAGCATCATTCAAGGCCTCCCAAGCACTTCAAGCTGTTGATTCTAAACTGGCCAATAAGAACAAATGTGTTGGACAAAATTCAAGACTTTACCACAAAATGAAGGATCGAGACCCTTTGTGGAGGTTCACCCTGCCCAAGCCTCTTACTCTCTTTCAAAAACGCCAGGTTCACTGCTGCCAAAGCTCGGTTCAGCTTCTCCAGGTCAAGCACGCAATCCCCTGAGATGACCACCTCAGAAGCCTTCTCAGAGAAAAAGTTGAACTGGCAGTATTTGACCACCGCTTCTGCATTTTCTCCCTGCACCAGTAGAGGGTAACCATGTGTTCTGCACAGGATGGGTCTCAGGGGATAGAGAAGGCACCCACCCTCCCAGAGGGCCTCACACTCCTGCCCTGGTTGACTAGCAATCCTTGAAAGCAGTTTTTCCCTGGCCCCTGGGGCAAGGGATTCAAAACCCTCCCTTATTGCCCATGCCTCTACAGGAAATATTCCGAAGCCAGGCGCACAACAGTGTGAGCAGCCCTTTCGACACCTGATTAAGGATCCGTAACGCTTTTTGACCAAGGCCAGAAATTCATCCACCTTGGCAACCAATTCCCTGTAAGCCCTGAGGGACTCCATCATTCCAGGTAATCCTTGCCTCTCCAGTGGGGCCTGGGATGAATCCTCTTGAGAAGCTCCCAGTGGACTCCCTCCACAGAAAAAAGAATGGGTGGTCCCTTCTCAGGCCCCAGATCGCTGAACCGATCCAATTCCTTGCCCCTTCGGTCTGTCACCTTTACTCCGGCCTCTCTGGCCACAAGAAGCGCCGCAGCCAGATCCCAGATGTGCCAACGCTCTACGAAATAACCAACATATACCCCCCCTGCCACAAAGCAGGCCTGTGCCGCTGCACTTCCCAAAGCCCTGATCTTGGTGGGAACCTGAAAGTCCCAGTCTTTGGCTCCCTCTGAGGTAATCCCCAGGATATCTTCCCCTTGGAGGTGCTTTCGCACCAGAGGGTGTTGAATCCGGCCATTGCAAGTGGCTCCTTCTCCTTGGGCGGCAGTATAGAGCCATTGCAAAGCAGGCAGGTACACACAGCCCCAAATGGGAGCTCCATCTTCCAGAAGGGCTACTGAGATGGCCCATATGGGCAGGCCGAAACGATAATTGGTTGTTCCGTCTATGGGATCCAGTATCCAGACCCTGGAGCTCCGGGAAGCCCCATTCAGGCCTCCCTCTTCACCAAAAATCTGGTCTCCAGGACAAAGGCTCTGGATCATCTCCACAAGCCTTTCTTCCACCTGTTTGTCCACTTGGGTTACAGAGGTCCCATCTTCCTTGATCCTGGTACGTAGCTCTCCGCGCTGGGCCTCAAGCGCTCTGAGCCCTATGCTCTTGACCCCATGTACTATCTCCTGTCTCAGCCTCAGATCAAGTCCTGGCATGCACCACCTGGGCTTCTGGGGGATTTCTTTGCTTTGAGCAGTCTGCCACAACTACTTCGGCTTTGAAAGGCTGCGCCCCAGCAGGCTTTCCTGGGGCAGGAGCTAGGCGCCTTTGTCTTCATCAAGGGGATGGCAGCCTGGAGGCCCCATGATCTGAGCATGAGTCTCTCCATGTCATGGCCCCCGGACCGAGAAGAAGACCTGATCCAGGGTGCTTCCGTCCCTGTCCAAGAGGGAAAGGACGTGCCCACCTTCCTTGACGGGCCAAAACACACCCCGCCCCGCCCCGGGCAGGTTGGGAGAGACGCCCCAGTCCACGTTCCCATATGGCACATCAGCCTGGAGGCTGGTCTTGCCCGTAACCGGGATGGTCTCGAAGACCTTGGAGAACTTCTCCATGGCCAGCACGCCCCAGGCATTGGCCACCGTGAGGTCCCAGTGTCCGCCCCTTTGAAGTGCCAAGGCCCCCTGGACCAGCGTCGGCAAGTCCTCCTTCCAGTTGGCCAGGGGGAGCACCGCCAGGATGGTGCGCAGCGCGTTGACATGATTGGAGACCATGAGCCACCAGAGGCCATCAGTTGCCTCGGTGGAAAAGCTCATGACAGTGCCCTGGAAATTCAAGCGCGACCTCAGGATCTGCTCTGCCTCTTTAATGCGTGCCTCCCGCTCCGGGATAGCAGGGACGAGGCGAAGGATGTTGAGCCAGTCTATCACAGCTGAGGTGGGCCAGAGATTGGGCTCCAAGGCGATGGAGCCCAGATGCTTGGGCCCTGCCTTGCCCAGCCTGGCCAGGGCCTCCAGGGCTGAGAGCTTCCTGATGGAGAGGTCTGCCGTGGGCAAAGGACTGTATCGCACCATGCCCCTTCCACGAACTTCATGAGCCCGGCCTCCATCTCGGCCCTTGCCTCTGCAGGGATCTCCCATCCAGCTTCATGGGCAATGGCCACGATGTACGCGGTCAACACCGGGGATCCCAGGGTCATGGTGGGGAAGTACTTCACTAGCCCTTCTGGGTCCAGATGAGTGGAGAGCTGGGCCATGTATTTCTTCCACAGCACCTCGTCCCTAACTTTCTGTGGCTTATGGTCTTGCTCTGGAGCAGATCCACCTTCACTGGCGCCCCTGCCACTGGCCTTCCGTCCAGATCCACAACCGCCACCTGTAGGTCCTGGGTCTCATCCACCACGGCCCATGAGCTGGGCTTTAGGCCCACGAGATACCTGGAGGGCCAAAGGGGGATCCGGCTGGAGGATGTCTGAATTTCTCCATTGGGGTCCCTGTACTCCAGCTCGGCTACCATCTCCATGGGGACCTGGACCTCGGGCAGGTCCTTGAGCACCACCCGGGCCGATCCGGCCCTGTCCAGAACCAGATCCACGGTCTCCAGCTTGGCACGGATCCCCCCTAGGGCCTCTCTGAGCACCTGAGGAACCTCCCCTAGCTCCTCATCGTATTCCAACTCCTCGCCCTTGCTGGTGACCCCTTCCAGCACCGGGCCGTTGGAGAATTGGAACCCCTCGAATCCCTCCGGAGGGGCCAGAGACTTGAACCCCACTTCCCTGCGAAGTTTGACAGGAAGCTCCCCTGCCCCGCCTCCGGCAAGATATTGAAGGCTCATCTCCAGGGTGACCTCCCTGGCATGGACCAGAGGTTCCTTGGGCGGCTGGATCAGTGCCTTCATGAGGGGGACTCGAAACTCTTCGACCCTGAAATGCCCTGTAGTCCATTCACTGGTCTCCTGCACCTCCCAGGGCTCCTCTTCTTCATCTTCCTGGGAGGGCTCCCCGGTCTCCACAGTCCTGTCCGCCCCTCGCCTGAGCACTACCCTATAGCCCCCGAGCTTGGCCTCCCTGGGGATGGTCCAGGTGGTCTCGGCCACGCCCTTTGCATCCCACTCGAGGGGCAATTCGTACCTCTGCTCGCCTCCCAGGTGCTCTATGGAGACTGTCTGCGGCCTCTTGGCCTGGGGCACAGCCGAGAACCCCTTCGTGCTTTGCTGGCGCAGGATGTGTTTCATGTGCACGGTCTGGCCTGCCCTAAGGAGGCTCCTATCCAGTATCGTGTGACCTATGATGGGGCCCCCGGGGAGTCCTTGGGGGAGCTGAAAACGCCAAGGCTCGATCCCCTCATCCCAGCTCGAGTGCACGAAGGCCATGTCCGTGCCGGTCCGGGCCACGATGAAGAGCCCTCCCCCTAGCCCCCGAAGTGCCCCCTTCTGCGCGTAATCCAGACGGTCCGCCTTCACGCGGCAATGAGGCAGTTCCTGGGGTGAGGGTAGCTGTACGTCTATCCTGGCGATCCCCTGGGCATCGCTCCTTCCGGCCCACAACACCCTATCCTGGCAGTCCCGGACCGTGACCTCCGCGGCCTCCACGGGCCGCCCTTTGTCCAGGCTCGTCACCCAGACCAAAGAGCCCTCCTGTCCCCACTTGAAGTGCACCGAGAGGTTGGTGACCAGGGCCGCTGCTGGCACGAACATCGGTCTTGGAGCGTCCAGCAGGGCGCTTCCCAGGATCTCACTCTCCAACTCGACGAGGTAGAGCCCAGGTCCCCTGAGGGGGATGCCCACCACCTCGAAGGCCTTGGCCCCCTTGGGCTTGGGGATCTTGAATTCAGCCACCTCGTCCCCGGCCGAGAACATGGAGCGCTCCCGCGATGCGGCTGCCACCCTTCTCAAGGCGGACTGGAGATCCTCCGCATTGCCCGGGGCCACATTGAGCATCCTGGCCTGGATCTTCCCCATGATCCCTTGGGTCTTTCCCATTCGCACGGCCCTTGCTTTCACCTCTGGCTCCAGGTTCCTCAGGGTGACCGGGAGCATGCGATCCCCCATGAGTTCCACGATCCCGAAGCGCGCCGGGAACTTGGCCAAGGGGGGATACCTGTCTGTGCGTACGGCCAGGGGGAAACGATCCGCGTTGGACAATGCCCTGCCAGCATCATCCTTGAGCCCTGGGGGGAGCTCCACCTGGTAGTTGGCTTCTTCCGGAAAGGGGCCTAGGAATTCCACGGCCCGCACCAGCTCCGACTCGGAGATCCGGGGCCTGCGGACCTCACCCTCCCCACCCCTCAGCAGAACCTTCTCGGCTTCCGCCTTGGAGACGTTGGCCGAGAATTCCACCCGCATGGGGAGCATGGGAAGACAGCCTGCCCTGGGGTTTTCCTTTTCGCAGCGAAACGTGGCCGTGAACCTGGGCCTTGTCTTGAAAGGGATCACCTGATCCTGGGCTGTGGAGACCCCGGTCTTGGCGCTCACGCCCTTTCCCCAGATCAACCTTACCTCGGAGCTGGCCGGGAAGCGCTGGCGGCACTGGATCAGAATCTGCGGAAGCAATGGCCTCTCGCTGCCGCTGTACCAGGTCTTGAGGATCTCCTCCCTCTCATCCCCGGTCACGATGCGCACTCCGATCGTGTCCTGCATGCCCTGCACCGAGAAGGACACGTTCTCCAAGACCGAATCCGGGGTGGGCTCTGCATTCAGGGTCAGGATAAAGACCTGCTCTTCATCGATGTTTTGACTCCCTTGGTAGGGCACCGATGCCACAACAGCCGGACCGCCATTGGAAAAAGAAAACGACTGTTGCCCCACGATACGGTTTCCCGACATGGCTTTTGTGTCGGGCCTCAGGCGAAACTCGCAGCGGATCCCGGCCGGGAGATCCCTTTGGAAGTCGTAGATCCAGTTCCTGGGGTCTGCCCAGCGGGCCTGTCCTTTAACAGGGCAATCCACATCGAAGGGCTCCATGCTCAGGCGGGGATCCCCCAGGGGCACCATGGGCTCGGAGAAACTCGCCCTCACCTGGCGCACCACCTTGGCCTTCCCCTGAGGGGCAAAAACCACGATGTGGGCCTGCTCCTGCGCCTCGGCAAGACCGACCAGGACAAGGGCCCCCAACCAGCAACGATCCCATGCACCGCCCTTTCACGGCTTCCCCCTTTCTAGCTGCATCCCAAACCCCTGGAACATGCGATTCCCCCAGCCCTCACAGGGCCGAACACTATCACAAACCCCATGGGGATGCCAGCGGCCAAGGGTGAGGAGGAGGATTACCACCAATTGGCTGCGGCCTAGGGGCTTAGTTTCTTTTTTCGGGACATTGGCCATATCGTACCTCCACCAGGCATGGAACACATTCTGTTTGGAACACCCCTTGGGGACTTGGAAGATCGTTTTGTGGACAAAGAGCAGGGTTAGCTGCAGTTGGTGGCAGGTACGCCTGTCAGATCACCTTCTTACCCAGGAGATTTTGGCCTATAAAACCTGGTTGTCGGGTGAAAGCCAAATCCTCTACTGAGAAGCCCAGTAGGCATGAACCTTTTTCAATTCATCCACCCAACATTTCAGTATGTCAGAGGTGTCGCGGCCTAATTCCTTGGCAAGCTCAAAAAAGCCTGGTCCTGGCTGCATGTCGCCAGATTTATGAACTACTATTACTGTCAGCATGCCACGTCCGGCATCGTCTTCCTCACGGGAGATTTCCCCCAACATAGCAGCCAACGCATAAGACTCTGGCTCCATCTGGATTGTGCTTATTTGCGAGACCAATTCAGAGTATGGAATCATTCCCCGAACCCTGGCCCTATCTACGAGGATTCGCCGCATTTCCTCTTTCGCTTTATTCCAATCGGCAATTGAATACCCATACTTCCGAGCCATAGTCCATCCCCCTGTGACCAAAGCTGCCGCATAACTCGCGGGTTCAGCCGCACGCGGAGCGAAGCGTGTCGGCTGCAACCGTTTGTTAGACCGTTTCTATTATTGCCATTTATCTTTGCCCTTGGGCTAACAATGCGGCAAGGACCTCTTCCACTTCCATGCCTTTGGCCCTGATTAACGCAATCAGTTCCTCCGGTGTGCGCGTGTCCTCATAATTTTTACGGTTTGGGTTGACTGCTTTAAGATCAAAGTTTCTGTTTTCGATTTCTTGCCTGGTAACAGTCCAACTGTGCTCGCTATCGCCTCGGGTCGGCAATAGCCTGAAGAATTCCTCGAAATGCGCCAGCGTCAGCGGTGTCTTCTTGCCTACCTTGATATCAGAGAGGTCGTAATACCATATCTTTTCCGTTGGCCTGCCTTTGGTGAAGAAAAGAAGATTGGTCTTGACGCCTGCACCGGCATTGACAAAGGCTCCCGGCGGCAGACTCACAATGCACCAGAGGTCGCAGTCATCGAGCAACTTGCGCTTGGTCTGGACAAAGGCCGTCTCGTTGGTACGGAAGAGCACGCCCTCATCCAGCACAATCCCGCAGCGGCCGTCGGGTTTGAGGCTGTCAATGACATGCTGGAGAAAAAGCACCTGAGTGGCGCCGGTTTTGTAGGCAAAGCGGGTCTGGGCGTCTTTGCCTTCCTTGCCGCCAAAGGGCGGATTCATGAGCACCACATCAAAAAGGTTCGGTGCGTTTTGAAAAAGACCGCCGTAGATCTCCGCGCCGGTGAGCGTGTTGCCGTGCCAGATGTGTGGCTCATCAATGCCGTGGAGCATCAGGTTGGCGAGCGCAATGGGGTATATGGCGTTGTCCTTTTCGCGTCCGTAGAAGGTGCGGGTTTTGAGCGTTTCGAGCTGGTCTGGTGAGGTAATTTTTTCGTTATCGGGGCCGGCCATGTGTTCGTAGGACTGAGCCAAAAAGCCGCCGGTGCCGCAGCCGGGGTCATAGACGGTCTCGCCGATCTTGGGATCAATCACCCGCACCATAGCGCGGATCACCTCGCGCGGGGTGAAAAACTGGCCGCCGTCGTTGCCCTTTTCGCCCATCTTGAGCAAAAGCCCCTCGTACACCTGCGAAAGGGTGAACACATGGGTCGGGTCCACGCTCTCGGCGCTGATTTCGTTCACCTTGTCGAGCACATCCAGAAGATTGCGCTCGGTGTCAATGCGGGTGCGCTCGATGCCGGAAAAGATTTCGCTGATGACCTTCTGGCGCGGCGTGGCGTTGGGCCGGTCTTTGAGGCTTTTGAGGTGCGGGATAAGATCACCGTTGACAAAACTGAAGAATGCACCCAGCGCGCCTCTTTCCAGTTCCTTACGCTTGGGGGCGTCCGGCGCAGCCCAATCGCGCCACCTATAGGGCGCCTCCAGCGACGGGGTAAACTCCGCGCCTACCGCCGCTGCCGCCTCGGCCTCGTGCTGCTCGCGCTCGTCAAGGATGCGCAGAAACAAAATCCAGGTCAGCTCCGGCACATACTGTAGCGCGCCGGCGCAGTTGGAGCGCCGCATGATATCGCAAATGTTCTTGATGGCGCTGTTCAAGGATTGGGGTGTGGTGTGGCGCTTGTTGTTCTTCATGGCTTCCTCTCTTTTTTGTCAGACCTGTCCGACGTGTCTGACCTGTCTGACAAACTTCTCGCTTTGCACCGCTCTTGGTAGAGCCGCTCTGTGAACCCGCCTTTTTCCAAAAAATCCTGTTCCAAGCGCTCCAATTGGCGTCGCAACAAATAACTGGCCTGGTTGATAAGGCAAATCATAGTGTTGGCAAAAACTTCTGGGTCATCAGGCCAGTCTGACCTGTCAGACCTGTCTGACCTGTCAGACGCGAACTTTCTTCTCACCTCCAGAGCCTGCGGTTCGTCCTTCTGCCACAGCCGAAGACCGCGCTGTCGTAAAAAGTCTTCATAATCCAGAAGCAATTCCTCAAGGCTGGCGCGTGCCACACCTGTAAGTTTCAATTCGGTCTTTTTGGATGTGGCAGAGGCAAGGCTGCCCTCGGCAATGTTTTGAACCCCGCTGCGTGCCGCTTGCACCATCTGGTCATGAGTGCGCGTGTTCCTTGGAACAAAACGCTGACAAAAGACCACCGTGCCGTCATAGACAAGTTGTGCAGCCTTAAAACTCCGCAGTTTGCGATAGCCGCCATGCGGCAAAATCAAGCGGCCGCTTGCCTTGTCCGCCCTGTCCGACCTGTCTGATTTGTCTGACATTCTAAAGTTCTCCTGAAAAAGCCTTGCGCAAAATCGCCGCCGGCAGTTTGTTAATGGCTTCCAACTGCTCCTCAAGAGCCTTGCGAAGACGCTCCACCGCAGCCATCCGCTCCTTCAAAATCGCCGCAATCCGCTTCTGCTCGGAAAGTGGCGGGAGGGGGATGACCATCTTGGAAAGTAACGAAGCATTAACATTTGGTTGCCCTGCGCCTCGAATATTTGTGTAAATTTGCTGCCAGTAGGTGCTACTTTGAAAAAATTCATACATAAAATCTGCGCAAATATGGGTCTTAGGACGAAGTCTTATTAGATATGATGCAAACACAGAACGAGGAGGCCGTCGAATAAGATAACTCTTCCCAGTTGTTGCACCTGTTCGAGCAAAAACGATGTCACCGTCAAAAAGGAGATATTTTTCTTCCTCTTCAGGCGAAATTTTACACCCTGGCACTTTATCCCACACAACATGACCATTCTGAATATCCGTGATACGCAAAAAATGAGGTTCGACAATGTCAAGATCGGCACTTGCTGTGTACCCGTATTCTATTCTTTCACACACCTCCCCCAATTTTACCCATCTCCATCCTTCGGGCAAGGAGGCGCCCTGGCGGGGGAACACCTCCCGCAAATACGCGGCGGGGAGGGCTTTGGCGGCTTCAAGTTGCTCCTCCACAGCGCGGCGCGCCCGCTCCACCGCAGCCATCCGCTCCTTCAAAATCGCCGCAATCCGCTTCTGCTCGGGAAGAGGAGGGAGGGGGATTTCGAATGATAACAATTTATTGTTTTTGACCGCACTTTGTCCAATCCAACGATTACAGATATGTTCAAAGAGTTTGTTTTTCCATTGCAGAAGAAGCCACTTTGCCAAGTATTCAGGATCAAGAAGCTCCGGATTCGTACGCAATACTGTCAAATGGTTGCTATAAACAACAGGCTCACTGTATCCTCTGAACAATGCAGTTTTTCCAACCAGCTCCACACTATTAGTGTTATTAAAAAGTATGTCGCCGGGTTTCAGAGCGTATCTTTGTATAGTCAAAACATCTGCAGGAACTCTGATGTATTCCTCCAAAACACAGTTTCCGCGTATGTCAACGTTATTCATTCGGAGCTGTACAACTCCATTTGGGTCACGTTCTCCACAAGCAAATCCCGGTTGCGCTTCAATGATCACCTCCCCCAGCCTCACCCATCTCCATCCTTCGGGCAGGGGACATTTGTTGGCGTCGGGTTGCGCGGGTGCTGTGCTCATGCGGCAAACATCCTCTCTTTGGTTTCGTGCAGGATGCGGCCGGGATCGCCCAGCACCTTGAGCGCGGCCAATCCGCCGGCGCGGCGCACTTCTGGCACGTCAAAAATGCGGGGGTTTTCCAGACCGTCGGTGCCGGCATGGGCAAATTGCATTGCCATCGCCTTGAGCGTGGCGGCTGTTTTCGGCGGCAGTGTTGAAAGCCAGCCTTTGTGCTTATAGGTGAACGCCTCGGCGCGCTCCGGCCTGGTGCGCGGGGCCAAGCCGTAGCCCAGTTCAGCCAGCACATCATAGAGGTCATAATCGTTCATTTCTTCCAGGCGCTGAACCAAAATGGCGGATCGTCCGGCATCGGGCAGGCGGCCCAACATTTCGCGGCGGCGGGGTGGCTCGATCCAGCAGGCGCGGAACGCTTCCAGCGTGGGCGCCTCCTCTACCAGCCGGGCGGCCAGACGCTCTTTGTATTCCTCGACGGTTACGGGCATGGCCTTGCCGTCCACCTCGGTGACGATGTAGCGGCCGGCATCGGTTATACGCACATCAAAGCCCTCGACCTGTATGGTGGGCTCGGGAGGCTCAGGTGGTTCAGTCGGGCCTTCGCGGCGCTTTTTGGGCTGCCACTGGCTCTTGAACTCTTCCCCGAAAAGCCGCGTGGCGTTGGTAAAGTCGTAAACGCGGAACATCAGTTTGCCGCTGGGTGGGTGCAGGCGCGTGCCCCGGCCGATCATCTGATAAAAGGCGATGGGTGAACGCACATACTTGAAAAAGACGATGTTCTGCACCACCGGCACATCCACGCCGGTGGTTAAAAGGTCAACCGTGGTGGCGATAAAGTGGGATCTGCTGGCGCCGCGTAGGTCAGCCAGATACTGCGCCCCGCCTACGCTGGCGGTGCACTTGAAGGCATAGGGGTCGAGGCGGGTTCGGTTGTTTTGGGCGCACCAGTCGGCGTAAAGGTTGTTCATGGCTGCGGCTACGGCATCGGCATGGCGGTCACGGGCGCAAAAGATAATGGTCTTCTGCTCTGGGCCGCCGGTTGCACACAAGCGCTGGAAAAGTTCCTGACACATGGCCGCCACGCGCTCGGGCAAAAGCAGTTTATCCTCAAGATCGCTCGCGCCGTATCGTGCGCGCGCCTCAGCCACGGAGAGCAATTGGCCGGTGGTGGCATCGGTCAGCGTCTTGTCTTGGAGGTCTTTGCGGTCAATCCCTTCGGCCTCCGGCTTATCATCCAGAAACAGGTCGATCCGGTGGATCTCGCAGGCGGCGAGGTACCCGTCCTCGATGCCCTGAGCCATATCGTATTCATACACCGGTTCGCCGAAATGCCTGAGGTTGTCGGCGGTGATCTGGAGGTCGGCCTGTGCCTCTTTGGATTTTTCGGTGATTTCGAGTCTCCGCGGGGTGGCGGTCAGGCCGATTTGCACGGCGTTGGGGTTGCGGGTGAGCACCTGCGACCACTTGCCCCAGGCGGAGCGGTGGCACTCGTCAATGATGATGTGGCTGAAGTAATCCGGCGGATAGTGCTTGGTCAGGAAGTTCGCCGTGGCATCGTCGCTGGCCACATCGAGTGTCTGGTAGGTGGCGATGTGGATGCGGGCGTTGCGGGCGTGGTTTTTGCCGTCAGGCTCTTCGTAGACCTCGGCGGCGTCTGCGCCGAACACATTCTGAAACGCGCCCAGCCCCTGACTGCGTAGCTCATCGCGGTCGCAAACGAACAGCGCGCGCTTGAGCAAGCCGGTTTCCGCGATCTTCTTGAGCAGTTGCACGGCAATGAAGGTCTTGCCCGAACCTGTGGCCAGAGTAAGAAGCGCCCGTTTCTCGCCCTGGGCCAGTTTTTCCAGTACAGCGCGGATGGCGGCATCCTGATAATAGCGCCTGGTGGCTTCGCCGCCGGAATAACGCACCAGGAGCGGTCTGGCTTCTGGAGAATCAAGACGGATACCTTTGCCCTGCTCATATCGCCGGCGCAGTTCGTCGGGAGTCGGAAACTGGGAAAGGGGCTTCGGCGCATTGGTTTTGCCAGTGAAATTGTCGTATTCCACAAACAGGTGTCCATTGCTGGAAAACACAAAAGGGACATTGAGCCGTTTGCACGAGGCGTAAAGTTTGGCCTGCTCCAGACCATGATCCGGTGGGAGGTGTTCCGCCTTTGCCTCGATGAGCGCCACGGCCACGGGTTGGCTTTCGGCGGTAACAGCCACGCGCAGGAGGTAATCCACCCGGCCCTTGGCGCGTTTACGCGGCTTGCCGTCCACGATCTCGATAGCGCCGGCGGTTTCCTCACGCCGGATGAGGTTTTCCGTCCAACCGCACGCATGAAGCGCGGGATCAATCAGTTTGGCTCTGGTGTCGGATTCGTTTAAGGACATTTCCTAACCATAAGTTAGACGCATAACGATAACCATCAGCCGCAAGCGGAGCGAGCGATGGATGCACGGGTTAGCCTGTCAACAACCTACGAAGTGTCTCAAAATCGCCAGGGGTAAGCATATCGCCATACAGTCCATTTACCAACCACAACCCGCTCTCTCTAATCTTCTTTATCGGTGAATGCAATCCCAACCAGTGCGTCGAAGGCTTACAGTCTGGACACAGAGATATTGACGAGATGAGTTTCTTCTCTAGATAGAGTCGTTCATCCTTGCTGTCAACCCTAAACACAACAAACGAGAAGTGTTTTCGGATGTACTCCGAAACTGCTCTTTCTATAGCGCGTTGCTTATCGGTATCAAGAAGAGCTCTCAAACGTTCTCTGGCCTCCCTAGTCGTCAAGTCCCATTCCCATTGTTCCCTAAAAGGGTCTTTGGTCTGGTTCAACAAAGCACGCCCGACATTTTTGCGAAAGATGCTGCGATCCTTATTCTCTTGAAGAAAATGCTGCTTCAAGCGGGAATACAACTGATTTGCTCCGGTATGCGTGCCAACTCGCACAATCCTATCTAACCCGTGGGCAAATTCCCCATCTTCAAACAGGATATAGATACCATTGTGAGGTATCCGCTGCTCATCAAACGGGAAACGCTGACGAGGCAAGGAATTGAAAAGATAATGCAACTGCTCACAAATTCGGCTCATTCGACTGCATCCGGTTCAGGTACTGCAGTTGCCTTCCTATAGGAAGGCCCGCTAAGGGTATCTCGTATGATGTCAGGTAAGGAAGGAGATACTCTCGATATCTGTTCCCTGCCAGAATGACAAAATGGTCTCTTTCCAAATCGCAATATCTGCGTAATTCCTGCAGGATCTGGCTCGCCCAGTTCTTTCTTTCTCGGACAGACATATCTTTAAGCGTGACATTGTATGGGTCTATTTCGTCGTTCAGTTGAAGCAAGCCATACTTCGCTGACAGAATGAAAATCCTGTCCGGCGAAAACTTCCGAGCATATCCGAGAGTGGCCCTAAAGAGCGGACTAACATATAGGTCTTTCGCTCGTGCCCTATAGGGAAGTTTCTTGCTGACGCAGGATATCAGAACAATTGTCGCCATAAGATTCGTATTTACAGGCTAAGGTTCAGCATCAGCGGCGGCGCGTAGCGCCGTCACCTGCATGCTGTTGTTAGCTGCCTTGATTCTCCGTATATCCTATACATGGTAGACTCTGACAATCGCGGTATCTTGGCCGTTGGATATCTCTAATTTATCTACCAGCTGGAGCGGATTGTCTCTGTATTTCCAACGTTGAGTGCTCTTGCTACCTTGGTTCCACAGCACCCCGGAAGGCCATGCATCTGGGACGGGTCTGTTGAAGAACACCGCGGCCCCGAACGCGGGACAGCCCCACTGCTTCGACGCGCCGGCAAGACCGTGTTTGGCGAAATAGACATCGCCAGATCCATCATCGCCTTTGGGATAAAAGCCATGTATGAGGTTAAGTATGAAATCAACACCCGGATTGACCAGCCTACGGTGACGGATGCCGAAGCCATCATAGCATACGGCCAAGAACGCACGCTTGCCCTCGACGTCGATTATGCGTGAGTGTCCCTCTTCTTTCGCGAATGGGCCGGGAGCAGCCTCGATGGAGTCCGCTTCCTCCTGCGTGGGGTAAAACTTCCTCGCAAGCCCGAGCAGCCCCTTGGAATTCACAGCCACCGCCAATTGATCCTTTGTGCCTCGGCCGTCCACACCAAAGCACACGATGGGTTTGTTCCGCAAGGCCCTAATCAACTCACTTATTCCCTCAGCCAGTTCTGGCAGTTGTGTACAAGGTCTTTGCCTTGTTCTGAAGTAACCGGCAGGGAACAAGAGGAGGTCTGGGGACGTTCCAACGCCTTGAAGAACGTTTTGCATGAGCTTAATCCGACTATCAACCGTATGGTGGTCTTGTTTGCAACTGACAAGCACAGTTGCGACGGATACCTTTGGACTAGATACTCTCACGGGAAGTGCTGGTGAGAACATCTTCTGGAATGCTGAAATGTCGGCAGGCTTCCGAGGATCAAGAGAACACCATTGAAAGTCTCCCATGTAGATTCTGATCGTGGGAGACATTCCCTTTGTGATTGGAAGGAAATCGCGGATACAATCGCACCAAGCACGCTGTTCGTCGCGAAACTCTGGATTATTGTCCTGGGCATTAATCAAGTGGCATAGTTTACGCCATTTCTGAAGATCAAACCCTAATGGCAGATCTTGAGGATAAAGCGAGAGTGCCACGTCTCGTGCTGCCGTAAAATGCTGAGACTCGTCGAACTCAACCACAGCTTCTATGCTCGGGATGTATAGGTCACACCGAGGTAGCTGCTTCACCTTGACAAAGTCTCTGTGTCCTCTATGCGCCTGCAGCGCGCGGAACACCTTGGCTAAGTCGGACCTGCGAGGGTGGGAGGCGTAGTCTTCTATCCGAGTAGGTACTGGAATCCTGTGGTTAAGCTTTACGTTACCGTACAGAGCGCGGAACATCTCTATAAGAGTATTCTTGCATTTGCTGCACCGCTCATTGTGCCCTCGTACATCAACCCGTCTGTGCGCCGGCTTCCCGACGCGAGGTTTGTCTGTTCTGTCCTTTATTGAGAAACCAAGACGAGCAAGAAACTCGTTGGCTTCCTTGCCGCCGCTAAAATCAGACGGAGGTAGTTCTCTGCCATTGGCAAAAATATTGGCCATAGAGATCAGGTATTTCGGTGGGTAGAGGCGGCCGCCGTGCTGAAGATTGTATTTGGTCGAACCTCTTCTAGGAGGCACACCGTTACGATCGACTTTGGCAATAGCCTTTAGAACGTGCTCCTTCGTTATGTTGTCCGGTATCATGGAACCCTCGATGCGTTTTCTTTTTGCAGGCCAACCGCAAGTTGACCGGCGGTGGCGGGAGGTGCCGTGCCGCAAGCGCGAGCAACGAAGGCCAGTGACCGGTCCAGCGACTGGTTCGAGGCGCGCGAATCAGCGCGCGCCGAGAGGGTTTTCAGTCGCTGGCCGTAGTCACAGTCGGGCAGCTCGCCGTTCGCGGCGCGCGCAGCGCGACGCGAACATACTTTAAACGAGCATTCGGCACTGGCGAGTGCGCTCACCAGCGGCCGAGATACGTCCCAGCCTTGGCCCGGTTCAGTCTTAGGGCTCCTCCCACCCATGTGTATCACGTTCGAGGGCGGGGACCGGGGTCCAGCACAAGATTGTGTCTTCGACATGTGGCAACCTGTACCATGACCTCAGTTTCTTGTCAATTCAATTTTGCCAAGGATGTCGAGCCATTTGCACTCTTGAGGCTTTGGGAAGAATGGTTAATGGACGGAGAAGGCCCCCGCGGGGGCTGGGGTGGGCACATGACACAGTTGCAGGCTCAAGACCTGGCGCTGGGGGTCGCCTTGGGGGCCCTAGGAGTTTTCCCCACTGGTTTTGGAGACAACACTTGGGTGATCCACACCCCCACCAAGACGCAACTCCTGAAGCTCCCGATCTATACGGTTGGCCATCCTCTCATCAAGGATCCGCTTGAAAGCCTCGCGACTCGCCATCCCATAGTCAGCCTACCACCACTCAGCACTAAGCCCCATCTCCTCTATGACCTGAAACGCCTGTGGTAAGCTCCGAATCGCCAGCTCCTGCCTCATGGGATACCCTCCCTCACCGGTCCTCCACCAAGTCCAAGGAGGTCCCACCCTCCCACCCCTGACACAAGTAAGGTTTATGGCCGAGGGGACTTGACACTTGAGGTCCTGTTGAAGTATTTTGAGACAAAAGC